>ERZ773059.412-NODE-412-length-23281-cov-13.375140_pt1 | contig 23281 bp, 16 predicted proteins | sample MGYA00580514_ERZ773059 | MGnify/ENA primary metagenome ERZ773059 (study PRJEB29015, sample SAMEA2737981) | human oral metagenome | biome: human oral; feature: human-associated habitat; material: dental | place: China | collected 2056 ...
TAGGCCGCAGACCCCTCCAGGAGGCGGCCGGCGGGGTAGTGGGGGGAGGGGGCCAGAACCGCCAGCTCGTGCCCGCGCGCCGTCAGCCCCTCGGCCAGCCGGCGCCAGCGCTTCTGCGGCGCCCCGACCTCCGGGGCCCAGTAGTGGATCAGCACGAGGACCCGCACGGCGTCACCTCCCCGCCCGGGGGCGGTGGAAGGGGCTCGGCGCCCTCACGAGCATCGGCATGTGCAGGTAGGCGAGCAGGATCAGGACCATTGCGATCACCGGCGGCCATGACACGCGGTGGGAGCGCAGGTCGACTGCGGCCACGGCGCAGCACGCCAGGGCGGTTCCGCTCACCAGCAGCGCCGAGCCCCAGTGCGGCCACCCGGCGGAGACCATGCGCTGGTAGACGTGCAGCTTGTGCGGCTCGTACCAGCGCTGCCCGGCGTGCACCCGCAGCCACAGCGTGTATCCCGTGTCCGCCACCAGGACCAGCAGCGGCGCCACGGAGACGTCCGCGGGCGCCCCGGCGGCCAGGCAGACCGTTGCCGCGAAGGACCACGCCCCGCCCAGGGCGTAGGAGCCCGAGTCCCCCAGGAACACCCTGGCCCGGGGCGCGTTGAAGGGCAGGAACCCCAGGCACGCCCCCGCCATGACGATCATGACGAATCCCAGACCGGGCACCGGCATGACAAGGGAGACCGCCACGAACCACCCGGCCGCGATCACGGCGTGGCCGCCGGCCAGACCGTTGGCCCCGTCCATGAAGTTCGTGACGTTGACCAGCCCCGCCGAGCACACGGCGACCACTGGTGCCAGCCACATCGGTCCCCCGAACTCCAGGCACGCCCCCAGGCCCAGCAGCAGCCCCAGGCCGAGCTGCAGCCCGAAACGGGTCGTGGTGGGCAGGGAGTAGAGGTCCTCGGCCAGACCGACCAGTGCGAAGGCGAGGATCGTGCAGAGTCCCAGCACGACGACGTTGAAACGCGCCGACATGTGGGGCAGGCCGTCCAGGCTGAGGACGATCAGGGGCGCGGTCCAGACGCTGAGCGCCATCGCCAGGACGACGGCGAGTCCGCCCCCGCGCGGGACCGGGCGCTCGTGCAGGGAGCGGTCCACAGGGATGTCGATGACGTGGGCGCGGCGCAGCAGCGGGATCGCCAGTGCCGTCAGCAGTGCGGACAGGACGGCGGCGCTGAGCAGCCCGGCGACGAGTGCCGGCGTCATGCCTGCACCCCCGATCGCGAGGAGGACTTCATCCACCGGCGCACGAGCTCCCTGTGCTGGCCGACGCGGGTCATCTCGCGGAGGTCGTCGATGGCCTCCAGCGTGTCCATGGAGACAGGGGGCACCTGCGTCTGCGAGACGAGCGGGTGCGATGGACGGACATCCTTCTCGCCGGCGCCGAAGAGGCGCTCGCTCATCTTCTCCCCGGGGCGCACGTGCGTGTAGACCACGGACGCGTCAGTGTAGCCCAGGAGGGTCGCGAAGCGCCGGGCGATCTCCTCGATATTGTGCGGCCGCCCCATGTCCAGCACGAGGACCTCACCGGAGCGTCCCAGCGCGCCCGCCTGAAGAACCAGCTGGCAGGCCTCGTCCACGCTCATGAAGAAGCGCTCCATATGGGGATCCGTGATGGTCATGGGCAGTCCGCGCTCCAGCTGGGAGGCGAAGGTCAGCAGTGCGGAGCCGCGCGATCCGAGCACGTTGCCGAAGCGCACGGACATGAAACGACGCTCCTCGGACACGGTCCGGCCCACCGCGGAGGTGAGTCGTTCCGCCATCCGCTTGGAGTAGCCCAGGACGCACTCGGGGTCCGCCGCCTTGTCCGTGGAGATGTTGATGAAGCGCTGCACCTCGGAGGCGGCCGCGGTCCGGAGCAGGTCCTGGGTGACGGCGACGTTGGTGAGGAAGGCCTCTTCGGGGAAGCGCTCGGTCAGGGTGAGGTGCTTGAGCGCCGCCGCGTGGAAGACGATGGTCGGCCGGGTCTTGGCGAAGAGGGACTCGATGAGCCCCGGTGTCCGCAGGTCGCCCAGGACCAGGTCCGGGGAGTCGAGCATGGCCCTGCCGTCCAGGGACAGCTGGACCGCGTGGAGGGCGGACTCGTCGCGGTCGACCATGATGAGCCGCTCCGGCTTGTACCGGAAGATCTCACGGCACAGCTGGGACCCGATCGAGCCGCCCGCTCCGGTGACCAGGACCCGCTCGCCCGTGAGGTACTTGCCGATGGCGTCCACGTCGGTGTCGATGGCCCGTCGTCCCAGCAGGTCCTCGATCTCCAGAGGGCGGAACACCTGTGTCCCGCGGATCTGGGAGGATCCGGGGCGGCGGGAGGCCGCGCCCATGAGCTCCTGGGCGGAGGGCATGACCCGGATGTCGAGTCCCAGGGCGTGGGCGTGGCGGACGACTTCGTTCACCTCCTCGGGGGACGCCGAGGGAACGGCCAGGAGCACCAGGTCGGCATGGGTCTCCTTGGCGATCCGGCCCAGCGCCTGCCACGGGCCGAGGACCCGGACCCCGCTGATGCGCAGGTGGCGCTTGGCCCGGTCGTCGTCGAGGATCGCCACCGGCTCGAAGACGGAGTCCCGGTCCTCCTGCATGAGCCGGACTGCCTGGGTGCCTCCGTAGCCCGCTCCCAGGATGATGGTGCGTCGCGCCCGGCGTCCCTCGGGGCGGCGCCGAAGCTCGATGTACTGGCGGAAGAACCAGCGCGATCCCAGGTGCAGCGTGAGCGCCACCGCACCGGAGATGACCGCTCCGCCCACCGGGATCAGCGGAAGGAAGTGGTAGTACTCCGCCAGCGCCGTCACCATGGTGAGCAGCGCCGCGATGAACAGGTCGGAGAAGAGCAGCAGGGGGATCTCGTCGATCGTGCCGAACCGGGCCCGGCCCCGCAGGAAGAGGATGTAGAGAACCGCCTGGAGGGTGACGGCGAACAGGGAGGCGATACCGATGGCCGGGCCCGTGGTCGGCATCGAGCCGGCCTCGATGTTGAGCATCGCGACGATCGCCAGAGCCAGCACCCACATGGCGGAGTCCAGCGCCGGCGTTGTGCCGTGGGGAAGGTGCAGGCGGGAGCCGCCGACGTCCGCCGTCGGCCAGGACCGCCGCGAGAAGGGCGGGGTCATGAGGCGGCCCCGGTGTCATGCGCCTTGAGCGCCCGCTTCATCCAACGACGGCGGCGCACCAGCTGCATCGTGATCGCGATGAGGGCGCCGAGCATGGCTGCGGACTGGGGCACTGGCTGCTCCCCGATCAGGAGGTCCAGGGCGCTCATCCCGATGGCGTAGCCGATACCGCTGGCGACGATGAAGGGCATGACCTTCAACGAGGCCCACGGGTAGTAGCGCCGCGTCACCAGCCAGGCGGTCGTCTGGATGATCAGTGCCGCCACGATGCCGACGGTCAGGAGCCTGGGGAACAGGACGTGGCTGTTGGACAGCAGGGTCCGGACGACCGTCGTCGTCAGCAGCCAGAACGTCCAGGAGGTGAGGTCGACGCGCAGGGCGCGGCTGTCACGGGGGAGGAAGAGCTCGAGCTCACCCAGGCTCAGTCCATCGGGCATGGCGGGTGAGAGAGATCCGGATCGCAGTGCCACGGTGACCTGACACGGGGCTAGACCAGGGGCTTCGCCGAGAAGCCCGCGACTGGCCGACCGCTTTCAAGGGGACCGGCGGCTGCGGCGGCGACCGCCGTCGTGCAGCGTCGGTCAGAAAGCCGGCCGGAAAGTCGGTCAGAAAGCCGGCCGGAAAGCCGGTCAGAGAGCCAGACGGGGAGTGGTGCGATGACTGCCTCCGGGCGGGTGCCGTAGATGACCATGACCTGCGTGTCCATGGGAAACCTCTGGTTGGCGGGCTGCACGGAAGGCTCTCGGGGGCGGGCCTCCGATTCTCGGACCGCTGCAACCGTAGTTGCGGAGTACACCGAGTCGCAACAAACAAGATGGTGCCGGGGCGTCATCACCGGGGTGATCCGATACGGCCGGCGCCCCTCGCCCTCCGCCCTCTCGCGATGGGCCGGACGGCTGGGGCGGCCGGGACGGCCGGGCCCCGGACGCGGAGCGCCATCCGTCCGCGCCCTCGTGCCACCAGTATGCGGACCCCCTGTCTCATATCCCGGTTCGTCTTCGTACCCTGGGGACATGACGCAGAAACAGACCATCAGGCTCGCAGTGATCCCCGGGGACGGCGTCGGCAGGGAGGTCGTGCCCGAAGGGCTCAAGGTCCTGACCGCCGCCCTGGAGGGAACCGGCGTCGAGATCACCGCCACCGACTTCGACCTGGGCGCCGACCGCTGGCACCGCACCGGCGAGACTCTCACCGACGCCGATCTTGAGGCCATCAGGGCCCATGACGCCATCCTGCTGGGCGCCGTCGGCGACCCCTCCGTGCCCTCGGGCGTCCTGGAGCGGGGCCTGCTGCTGCGTCTTCGCTTCGCTCTGGACCACTACGTCAACCTGCGTCCCTCCACCTACTACCCGGGCGCGCCCACCCCACTGGCCGACCCCGGCGAGATCGACTTCGTCGTCGTGCGCGAGGGCACCGAGGGCCTGTACTGCGGCAACGGGGGGGCGGTCCGCACGGGCACCCCCCAGGAGATCGCCACCGAGGTCAGCGTCAACACGGCCTACGGGGTGGAGCGCGTCGTGCGCTACGCGTTCAAACGGGCTCAGGCGCGTCCGGCCAAGCACCTCACCCTGGTCCACAAGCACAATGTGCTGGTCAACGCCGGCCACCTCTGGCGCCGCATCGTCGACGCCGTCGGCGCCGAGTACCCCGAGGTCCGCGTGGACTACAGTCACGTGGACGCCGCCACCATCTACCTGGTGACCGACCCAGGCCGCTTCGACGTCATCGTCACCGACAATCTCTTCGGCGACATCCTCACCGACGAGGCCGGCGCCATCACCGGCGGCATCGGCCTGTCGGCCTCGGGCAACATCAACCCCGAGGGGGCCTTCCCCTCCATGTTCGAGCCCGTCCACGGCTCCGCCCCTGACATCGCCGGCCAGGGCGAGGCCGACCCGACCGCCACCATCAGCGCCGTCGCCATGCTGCTGGAGCACATCGGGCAGGTCGACGCCGCACGCCGGGTCGAGGTCGCGGTCGGGGCCGACATGGCCGCCCGCGCAGCGGCCAGCGCCGCCGGAGCGCCGCTTGTCCGCTCCACCAGCCGGATCGGCGACGACGTCGTCACCGCGCTGCGGGCCTGAGTCCCGGAGGCGATTCGGCGCTCGGCCGGGTCGCCTCCGCGTCGAGATCGGTCGTTCTGCGCGACCCGCTCAGGAAACCGCCCTGCTGGGCTCCACCGTGGGCTTGCGCTCGTTGCCCGGCCCGCGATCCGTGCCGGGACCCGGCGGCCGGGTCCGGTCGAGGGCCGGCGGCGGCTCCTCGGGTGCGGGCGATGCCCCGGGGCCGTGATCCGGTGATGTCGTCGGCTCCCCGCCGGGCCACCGCGAGGACCCCGACAGCCCGGCCACGCCGATCCCCCTGATCAGGGCGCTCCACGCGGCGTCGTCGAAGACATCCTGCGGGCAGGTCTCGACCGCCGACAGCGCCACGCCGTCGGCCGACCAGACGCGCACGAACGACTTTCCGGTCGCGTCCGAGCCGTCGACCCTCGCCGTGAAGGAGCTGACGATTCCGGCATAGGGCTCGCCGTTGTTCAGGCCGGTGAGCTGGTTCCGGCTCGTGCCGGCGTATGACTGGTAGCCCGCGCCCAGGTCGTCCGCCCGTGCCTCGGACAGATCTCGGTCATCCTGCTGATCCCCTCCGCCGGGGACGATCGGCTGCGCGTCGGAGGCGACCTCCGCGCGCACGGAGCACCCGGTTGCCGAGGAGGACCAGGAGCGCACGGTCACGGTGCCCCCATCGACGGCGGGGGAGGGGGCGGCGTCGACGGAGGCCGTGTAGCCGTCGAGCTCGGGGAAGGAGGCGGCAGCGGAGGCGGACGCCTGCACGGGGGGCGCTGCCGTGACGCCGCCGGTCGTCGCTGGGACGGGAGAGGGGCGGGTGTCCGGGGCCGTTCGGCAGGAGACCGCGCTGGTCGCCGCGGCGGCCGCGGCGACCAGCGCCATGGCGCGGCGAACGGCTGCTGCAGACACCCTTGGGACGATGGGGCGCATGACGAGGAGCCTACCGCCAGGAGCAGGTCAGCATACGAGAAGAACCGGTTGCCGTCATGAGCGCGGCTGTAGGCTGCGGCTATGTCTGAGACCGCGGCCGCCGCTCCCACGCCCAGCTCCCTCGAGACGCCCCTGGCTCGTGCCGCAGCCGTCGCCGTTCCCGCCGCCGATGACCTCGCCGGTCGCTTCCCTCTGACCCCCGGCCTCAGCGCCGTCAGTGACGCGGAGCGCACGCAGGCCCTGACCGACCTCCACTTCGGGAGCGTCTTCACCGACCACATGGCGCACGCCCGCTGGACGCGCGGCGTGGGCTGGACCGATCACGAGGTCACGGCCTACAGGGACCTCACGATGTCCCCCGCCGCCGCCGTCCTGCACTACGGGCAGGAGATCTTCGAGGGGATCAAGGCCTACCGGCACGCTGACGGCAGTATCTGGACCTTCCGGCCCCGCTACAACGCGGCCCGGCTCAATGTCTCCGCCCGTCGCCTGGCGCTGCCCGAGCTTCCCGAGGCGGACTTCGTCGCCTCCCTGGTGGACCTGGTGCGCGCCGACGCCCAATGGGTCCCCTCCGGTCAGGGCGAATCCCTCTACCTGCGCCCCTTCGCCTTCGCCTCGGCGGCCTTCCTGGGGGTGCGCGCCGCGGACGTCGTGGACTACTACGTCATCGCCTCGCCCTCGGGCGCCTACTTCACCGGCGGCCTGACGCCCATCAGCATCTGGGTCTCTCAGAGCTACCACCGCGCCGGGCGCGGCGGCACCGGCTTCGCCAAGACCGGTGGCAACTACGCCTCCTCGCTGCTGCCTCAGGAGGAGGCCGCGGCCAAGGGCTGCGACCAGGTCTGCTTCCTCGACGACGTCACCGGTCGCAATCTCGAAGAGCTCGGCGGCATGAACATCATGGTCGTCGACGACGACGGAACGGTGCGCACCCCCCATCTGACCGGCACGATCCTCGAGGGCAGCACCCGTTCGGCGATCATCCGGCTGCTCACCGACGCCGGCCGCCGTGTCGTGGAGGACACCATCACCCTGGAGGACCTGCTGGAGGATATCGAGTCCGGGAGGGTCCGCGAGGTCTTCGCCTGCGGGACGGCCGCCGTCGTCGTGCCCCTGGGACGCCTCGAGGGCGAGGGCTTCGAGGTGACCATTGAGGGCGGTGAGGTCACCGGTGAGATCCACGACCGCCTCACCGGCATCCAGTACGGGACCTACGAGGATCCGTACAGCTGGATGTACAGGCTCGTGTGAGCACGCGCCCGAGAGGGACCTTCTCGGCGCACGACCAAGCGTAACCTGATTGATGTGCACCGGCACGCGAGGCTGATTCCAGGGGCTCGCAAACAGGTGGTTGCATGGGTCCATGACTGATACCGCCCTGAGTCATCCCTCCCCATCAGCCGCTACGCCCCTGGAGCCCGAGACCCCTCCCACGTCGGTTGCCGACGACGCTTCCGCGCGCCGGTCCGGGCGCCTCTGGAGACTCGCCCTGCTCTCGGTGCTGAGTCTGGTGACGGTCCTGGCCCTGGGGACCGTCGCCGTCGGTCTGTGGGTGAGGCACACACTGGGCGGCAACGTGGAGACCTTCGCGGACCCATTCGCCGACCTGCCGGCGCGCGCGCCGCAGCAGGCGGTTGAAGGGGGGCGGGAACCCGCCACGAACTTCCTGGTGCTCGGCTCGGACTCGCGCATCAGCGCAGGAGACCCCTCGCAGTGGGAGATCGGTGCGCAGCGCACCGATGCGATCATGATCGTGCAGGTCAGCGGGGACCGGGAGAGCGTGTCGGTCATGTCCATCCCGCGCGACTCCTGGGTGGAGATCCCCGGTCACGGGCAGGCCAAGATCAACGCGGCATACTCCTACGGCGGGCCGTCGCTGACGATCCAGACCGTCGAGCAGCTCACCGGCATCCACATCGACCACGTCATCGTCGCCGACTTCGAGTCCTTCACGAACCTGACCGACGAGATCGGCGGCGTGACCATCAACCTGAAGACACCGCAGACCGTTGCGGGAACTGATTTCCACGCCGGTGCCCAGCTGCTCAACGGCGAGCAGGCCCTGGCCTACGCGCGCGAGCGCAAGACGCTGCCGGGCGGCGACTTCGACAGGATCAACCGGCAGCAGGCGTGGATGCGGGCGATCGTGTCCCAGGTCTTCAACAGCGGCATCCTGTCCGACCCGACGAGGCTGTACTCCTTCCTCAGCGCCGTCACCAGCACCATGGCGGTGGATGAGGGCTTCACCATCGATGAGATGCAGAACCTCGCGCTGGGGATGCGGGGCGTGCGCTCCGCGGACATCAGGTTCATGACCGTGCCGACCGCCGGAACCGACATGTCCAATGACGGGCAGTCCATCGTCAACCTCGACCCTGATGCGAGCGCCCCGCTCTTCGAGGCCTTCGCCGCCGACACCGTCGGGGAGTACCTGGAGGCCAACCCCGACGTCGTCGCGCTGCTGCCGGCCACGGTGAACTGATAAGGGACGAGATGGTTGAGAAGGACCCGGAGCGAGAGGGGAGCGCGAATCGAGTACCCCGTGTGGCCCTGGTCGCTCTACATAATGTCAGGAACTACGGATCGGTACTGCAGACGCTTGCGACCCAGGAGCTGATCGAGGAGGCCGGGGCGCAGTGCTCTGTCGTCGACTTCCGTCGCGAAGGGACAGGGGATGATGCCGCAAGCGGTTCTGCCGGAAGTCGATGCGCTCGCACTCCTCTGGCCCCGCAGGTGTACTCGACGCTCCAGGGGCGCGAGGTGCGGCGGCGGTCACTGGTGTTCCGAGACTTTCTCAGGCGAAGAGTTCACCTCACGTCCGGACGCTACAGCTCGTTCGACGATCTCGACCGCCTTCCGGTCGACGATTACGACGTGTACTGCGTGGGATCCGATCAGGTGTGGAACATTGAGCGCAATCGGGACAACCGTCCGTTCTACCTGTCGTTTCTTCCGGAGGAGACGCGTCGGTTCTCCTTCGCCTCCTCGATCGGTATGGCGGCGCTGCCGGAGAGCGAGGAGCGCCGCGCACGAGAGGAGCTCTCCCGCTTCAGCGGCCTGTCCGTCGGAGAGGCCCGGGCCTACGACTACCTCATGTCGCTCGGTCTTCGGGTCGAGCAGCATGTGGATCCGACTCTCGCCGTCTCTGCCGGCTTCTGGGGCAGAGTCGCCTCTGCGCCCGTTGTGGAGAGGCCGTACATCGCCGTCTACCAGCTCAATCGCAACCCGCTGCTCGTGAGCGCGGCCACCCGCATGGCAAGGAGGACCGGCCTGCCCGTGGTGAGGGTGGATGTCAGGCCGACCATGCGCATACTCGGCGCGAGGCGTTATGTTGCTCCTTCCGTCGAGGACTTCCTCAGTATAGTGAGGAACGCCTCCTTCGTGGTCACCGACTCCTTTCACGGTGCTGCCTTCTCACACATATTCGAAACACAGTTCATCGCTGTTCCGCCGCCCCGATACAGCGGCCGCCTCGTGTCGCTCCTGCATCTTCTGGGAACGGATCGAAATCTTGTCGACTCGATTGATCGGGTTGATGAGGCCGCACTTCGCTGGGGGGTGCTCTCCTATGATCGTGAGCGTCTCGCGCACGAGCGCCGCCGCGCCCTGACATATCTTCGCTCGCAGGTCTGCCAGTGAGGCGGGTGAGCTCGCAATGCGGCCCCGCGGGGGCTGCGGGCACTCACGCTGAACCGTCGCGGGTGATGACCACTCGCAGCGTCTTGAGCAGGATTCGGATGTCCATGGACAGCGACCAGTTCTCCACATAGAACAGGTCGAAGCGGAGCGCCTCCTCCCAGGACAGCGACGACCGCCCGTTGACCTGCCACAGGCCGGTGATCCCCGGTTTGGTCAGAAGCCGGCGGGAGGCGACGTCGTCGTAGAGCTCGACCTCAGCGGGCACCTGGGGCCTGGGGCCGACCAGGCTCATCGCCCCCTGGAGGACGTTGAACAGCTGTGGAAGCTCGTCGAGGGAGGTGCGCCTGAGGAACCGGCCGACCCGGGTGATCCTCGGGTCGTCGCTGACCTTGAACAGCGGCTTGTCCGACGTGCCCTGCCGGGCGAGCAGCGCGGTGAGCTCGGCGTCGGCGTTGACGCGCATCGTGCGGAACTTCCATATGCGGAACTCGCGGCCTCTGAGGCCCACGCGCGTCTGCCGGAAGAGCGTCGGGCCGCGGTCCCCGGCCCAGACGAGCACTGGGATCACGATCCACAGCGGTGCGAGCGCGGCGATGAGCGTTGCGGATGCGAGAACGTCGAACAGCCGCTTCGCGAGGAGCCCGGCCCCGTCCAGGCGGGGAACCTGAATCTCGATCAACGAGATACCGTCGACCGGGCGCAGGTGAAGACGCGGGCCGGCGACGTCGAGCATCGACGGAACCATAATGAGACGGCTGGTCGGCCCCAGCATCCAGCTGATCCGGCGGATGCGGGAGGGGCTCAGGCCGGAGTCTCGAGCGATGACGAGCGTGATCCCCTCGGCTCCGCTGATGCTCCGGGGCAGGCAGGCGGTGCCGCCGATCACGGGGGCGGGCAGCCGGTCGGGCTCGGGATCGACGGCTCCCGCATCGGACAGGAAGACGCCCGCGACCGCCAGCCCAAGCTCGGGGCGCCGGCCGATCTCCGCGATGACGGCCGGCACCGACTCCGAGGAGCCCACGACGAGCGTGGGATGGGTGAACGCCCCGTTTCGCCGCGCTCTGACGAGGTGCCGGCGCGCCAGCCAGCGCCAGAGGTGAAGACACATGAGTCCGGTGGGCAGGGCCACCAGGAAGTAGCCGCGCGACAGCTGGAGTCCGGCGAGGTAGGAGAGCAGCGCGAGGCCGCCGAACTCGGTGATCGTGGCTTGGAAGACCCGGTGGTACTCGTCGGATCCGTAGCCGAGAAGATGCTCCCTGTACGACTTCAGGGCCGCCAGGAGCAGCCACCAGGTGACGATGATGGCGGCGCCCAGCGGGGCGTAGCTCGAGAGCGTGCCGTGGCGGATTGTGGCGACGGAGGCGTTCCCCGCGCCGAAGCGCGCCAGGTGGGAGAGGACGATGACCAGCGCGATGATGACAAGATCGCCGATTCGCAGGGCGCGCTGGAACGACTCGATCGGGAGGGCGGATGCGGACTCCGTGCGAGCCCGGCAGCCGAGACTCGATCGGGTCATGTTGTGCTCTCGTCGCGCAGTACCGTCGCAGCGCCGTCAGTGGGAGGGCGGGAGGGGCGCGGGGAGGTCGCACCGGGACGGCCGGGAGAGCTCCGCGGGCGCCCGTCCCAGGAGACTCGGGAGGCGAGCAGATCCAGGTTGTCGGTGATCGCCTGCGCGGTGACTCGCGCAGCATGCTCGCCGCGCCCGTACGGATCGTCGATCCAGTCGCCCGGCTGCGGAACCGGGCGGCGCGCCAGGACGGTCTCAGTCAGAGACCACCACGGAACGGCGGCGCGATCGGGCAGACGCGACAGCACCGCCCCGGCCTGCCCGAGCGCGAGGACGCGCTCCGAGGCCTCGGGATGGTCGGCGAGGATCCAGTCGCGGTGCTCCGGACCGAAGACCAGGAGAATGTCGGCCTCATCGAGGATCCTCCCGGTGAGCTGTCGGGCGCGGTGCCCGCGGGAGTCGGCTCCGAGGCTCTGCGCGATCCTCGCGAAGGCATCATCGATTCCGCGCCCGACCACGGCCATGGTACCCGCTGAGGCGATGTCGATGCCCGCCGTCATCGGGCTCGCGCTGAAGCAGGACGCCGCGAACGCGGATCGGCAGATGTTGCCCGTGCAGATGAACAGGACGCGCGGCGGTCGTGAGGATCCTGCCCGCGACGCCCGGTTCCGCGCAGCGGTCTTGAGCCACGGTGGCGGTTGCGTCATCTCGCCGTCATGCCTCGGTCGTGACGGTCGGAGGCGTCGTGCTGAGGGCGCCGGCACGGGAGCGCCATGTTCGCGCATCCGCCGACGTCCATCCGCCGGCGGCGGGCCGGTGCCGTGTCAGCATGGCGATGAACTCCGCCGTCGATGCGGCCCCTCCGGCGCGCTCGGCGTGCCCGGTGCCCTTGAGACGCATGGCGCTGCCGGGGCCGAGGGCCCGTTTGGCGTGCCGGGGCGGAGGCTCGGCGAGGCCCTCGGGCTCCGCGTCCGGAGCCGCTGCGGCAGGAGCGGCAGGGTCCGAGGGCCGCCGGCCGTCGGTGGTGTATCCGTACACCGTCTCTCCGTAGCGCAGGCGGTCGAAGGCCGACGATGCGACCTGGTTGAGGACGATCCCGAGAATCGTCCCGCCGCCCTGGCGAACGCTGGAGGCGGCCTGTCGCAGCTGGTCCTCGGTGGTGCGGCCGGAGCGAACCACGAGGAGGACTCCGTCGGTGTTCTCGGCGAGCGCGGCCGCATCGGTGACCGGCAGCACGGGAGGGGCGTCGACGATGACGACGTGATCGGTGGAGAGGTAGGACAGGAGATCAGACATGCGGTCGGAGCCCAGGAGCTCTGAAGGATTGGGCGGAGTGTCGCCGGCCGGAATGACCTGCAGCCCGGGTACGGAGGGATGCACGAGCGCGCTCTCCAGCGAGACCGCTCCGACCAGAAGATGGGAGAGCCCGGGGTGGCTCGGGTCGATGTCGAACGTGCTGCTCATGGTCGGCTTCCTCAGGTCGCCTTCCACGAGGATGACGTCCAGTCCCGACAGCGCCATGACCCGTGCGAGGTTCGCCGAGACGGTCGACTTGCCGTCGCCCTGCAGCGCGGATGTCACGACAAGGGTGTGGATTCCCTTGTCGATATTCGTGTACCGGAGATTGGTGCGCAGCTTGCGAAGGGCCTCCTCGACCCCGTGGTCGGGGGTCTCCGAGTACCTTCTTCGTGTCATCTCGACGGAACGCGGAATAGTGGCCAGGACCGGTTCGTCGACAACGGATGCGACGTCCGGCTGGGATCGAATGCGCTTGTCCAGGGCGTCGAGGGCAAAGGCCGAGGCGTACCCGACGACAATACCGGCGAGCGCCCCGATCCCGATGTGCTTGGCCGGGGACGGCGAGCGGGTCGCTCCCGACAGGCCGGCCGAGGACATGAGCGCGACGCCGATGGGCGAGTCCGCGCCGTCGAGACGCTTGATCTGCGCATCCGCCTGACGGATGGTCTCATCGGCTATGGCCTGAGCCTCCTCGGCGGTCGGGGCGCTCGCCGAGACATTGATCGTCAGCGCGTTCTTCTCGTTCTTCGCCGAGACGGAGCGGGCCAGCTGCACCGGGGTCGTTCTCAGGCCGAGCGCGTCGATGACCCCCTGGGCCACGGACTCGGAGGTGAAGACGGGAACGAAGGCCTTGACCTTCTGGGAGGCGAGCTGCGATGCGGCGTAGTAGGAGTCCGTCCTCCCCTGGTCCGCTCCCTGTGATGGCACTGAGACGCGCACGTAGGCTATTGCGGACGCCGTGTAGGTGACGGGCGTCAGCCACAAGTACGTGGTGGAGAGTATGATTCCGGCCAGAAATCCGCAGAGAATGGTTCCGATTCTCTGCCGCGTGAGGGCGAGGATGTCTTCGAGTGTCATGCGGGAATCACCGGTCGCGATGTGCGCGCTTGTCGGCCTCCGCATTCCTGTGAGGGGAGGGAGAGGGGAGGGGAGTGCGAATCACATTTGGAGCGTACATCTCCTCGGGCTGGGCGGCTTGCGCGCATGAGGATCTGTGACTGACTCGTGACGTCCGGCATCGAAAGGTCTCAATTCTGCATAGATATTTTTTGCGGCGCCTTTCGCGATGATGAAGGCGATTCTCCGGCGCTAGGGTGCGGACGCACGGTCGCACCGCTGCAGAGAGCCGACCCGTCTGCTCCCTGGCGCCCGTGTTCGCTCCCGAGGGCCCTTGAATGATTCTGGTGGCTCTCGGAGTCAAAGAGGGCGGTACAAGCCTGAGAAATGGATGACTATTTGAAGGGCAAGGTATGCGGACGCTTATCGACGTGAGTGCTGCGGCTGATGCTGGTCTGATTCCGGCTGCGGTACCGGACCGAGTCCCGGAGCCGTCCCGCAGAGCGTCTGCGCGCGACGCGCTGCCGGCACGTCCATGAGCCACCCGGGTCCTCCGGGGCACCTGCACTGCCCCGCGCTCAGCGTCGTCATCCCGCTCGACGGCGGCATCCCCGCTCGCCACGGGCGTCCCGCCTCCGCGACCGTCTCTGTGCCCGCCTCCGCGCCCACCGCGGAGGACGTCGAGCGGGCGATCCGCTCCGTCCTCGACCAGTCGGTGCGGGACCTCGAGGTGCTCGTCGTCATGGAGGCCCCCGGAACCGGGGAGACGGCCTCCTCGACGTCCCCGGCGTCCACGCTGCGGCACCTGTCGGTGCGCGACCACCGTGTGCGCCTCATGCCCACGGCGGGCATCGCCGCCGCCGTGCGCGCCGCCCGGGCGCCCCTGCTCACGGTCCTGGACCCCCACGACGTCGTCGTCGCCGGAGCCTACGGGGCCATGACCTCCCAGCTGGCGGCCTCCGGGTCCCACGCCGTCATCGGTGCCATGCGCCGCCCGGGCTGCCCGGGCCTCACGGAGACGGCCGGGCCGTGGCCGAGCCGGAGCCGCACCCGGGTGGAGGATGCGCTCGACGCCGTCGAAGATCCTCTGACCGGCCGCCTTGTGGCGCGCACGCGCCTGTGGCGGGCCGCCGTCTGCTCGGACGGCCCGGCCGCGGAGGCGATCGCGGTCAGGGCGCTGATGGCAGCGCGTACGGTCGATGCTCTCAGCCGCTGCGTCCTCACGCACTCCCCGCTGCGGGGTGTCGACGACGCGGCCGTGGAGGCCGTCCTGGCTCGCGGGCAGGCCCTTGCCAGGGCAACGGCCGGCGCTCCGGCCCTTCACAGCCGCCTTGTGGGCGCCTGGATGCGCGACGACGTGGTCGACATGGCCGTTCGCGCCGTCGACCGGCCCTCCGAGTGCATCCGGCGTCTGCGCACCGGCGTGGGCGACCTGCTGCCCGCCGCCGGCGATGAGGCCTGGACGATGCTGCCCCTGCTCGATCGCGCACTGGTGTGGGCCCTGGCCAACGGCACGTTCGCGGACGTCGAGGAGCTGGTCGGCTCGCGCGTCGAGGACTCCACCGCGAGCCCGATCCAGCTGGTCACGGCTCCGCCGCGCACCCTTGTGCACGCCGCCCCGCCGGTGCTGGACCGCATAGCGGCGCTGCCCGCCGAGCTGCTCACCGTCCGCGACTCCGACCTGCGGCTGATCGCCGTCGCCTCCGTGCGGTGGAGGAGGCCGTACTGCCTGGAGACCATCGGCCTGGCCTACGTGCGCGGCCTGTCGGCCGGGGACGCGGGGAGCCTGCTCATCGAGGCGGTTGACGACGACGGGGCCGTTGTGGCCAGGGGCCGCGCCAGGCGCAGGCGCGCCCCGCAGGCGGACCTCGACGCCGACGACCCGTGGCACAGCCACCTCGACGAGGGCTTCATCGCCGGCCTCCACCTGATGAGGGAGCGGGTCGAGGGGAGGCGGGTGCGGCTGCGCGCCGCACTGACGGTTGCGGACCGGGTCGTCACCGCCTGGCTGCCCGACGTCCCGGGGCAGCCCGACGGGCCCCGTGCCTCAGGCGCCGACGGTCCACGAGCGGGTCTCACGGGGGCGCCGGAGATCACCCTCGACTCCGCCTGCATCTCGGAGGACGTCGTGACCCTGGAGGGGCGCGCGCCCAGGGACCTGGGCCGCATCATGATCGCGGCGCGCTCCCGGCGGGGCGACTACGAGCTGGCAGCCGGCGCCGCCGGGGCCGGCGCCTGGCGGGCCACGGCCGACCTGCACGAGACGGACCTGGCCCGCGGCGAGCACGCGCTGGTCTGGAGCTCGGGCTCGGGGGGCTCCGGTACGTGCCTGGCCGGCGCCTTCCTCAGCGCCGCCCCCGTCGAGCTGGCGGGCGGCGTGCGCTCCGTGCGTCTGGCGGCGGGCCCCGACCGCCGGATGACGATGAGCGTCGTGGCGCCGCTGACCGCCTTCGAGCGCTCCCGCTACGGACGCGCCCGGCTCATCTGCCGCGACCCGGGGCCCCTGCGGCACGGCATCGTCTTCGAGTCCTGCGGCGGCCGGTCCGTCGGCGGCAACCCGGCCGCCATCCTGGCGGACCTGTGCACCCACGGCCTGGACGCGCCGCTGTGGTGGACGGTCCTGGACGGCACGATGAGCGCACCACCGGGAGCCACGCCCCTGGTCCGCGGCTCACGGGCATGGTTCCGGGCACTGCGCACCGCCCGGATCATCGTCACCAACGACCGTCTGCCCGACTGGTTCTACAAGCGGCCCGGCCAGCGCATCATCCAGACGTGGCACGGCACGCCGATCACAACGCTCCTCCTGGACGCCCCGGCGGGGACCGTCCGCCTGACCCGCCGGCGGCTCATGGCGCGCCAGGCGCCGCAGTGGGACCTCCTGCTGGCCCAGAGCGACACCGCCGCCCATGACCTGTGCACCGCCACGGGATACGCCGGTCAGGTGCTGGTCGGCGAGCAGCCCCGGAACATCGGCCTGCTCATCGACGGCCGGGGCCGACGCCGGGTGCGCGCCGAGCTCGGGATCGAGCCCGGCAGCCGGGTCGTGCTGTACGCCCCGGCTCCTCGCGAGCAGATGCGCGACGCCGGTGCGACCGTGCAGCAAGCCGGCCTGCTGGACCCGGCGGCGCTCGCGGCGCGCACGGAGACGACCGTGCTCGCGCGCATGCTCCGGCACGACGACGGGGGCGAGCCGCCGGCGCACGGTGCGGCCGTCATCGATGTCGGCGACTACCCGAGCGTGGAGAGCCTCATGGCGGTCTCGAACGTCCTGGTCTCGGACTACTCGAGCATCGTCGTCGACTACGCCCTCACCGGTCGTCCGGCCATCCTGTACGCGCCCGACCTGGCTCACCAGCGCGAGGCCGGGCGGCTGTACCGCGGCTGGCCGGAGAGCTCGGGCCTGCCGGTCGCCTTCACGCAGGCCGACCTCATCGAGCGGGTGCGCGAGGCGCTGCGCGACGTGCCGGGCGAGGACTCGGAGAGCCGCCTGATCGATCCCGGGCCGATCAGGTGGACACTGGACCGGGTTCGCGCCTGGATCCTCTCCGCCCTGTCGGAGGAGGAGTGAACGGCGGCCCCCGTACGGCTCTGCGCTCGGCCCGGCTCAGGCCGCGGACGGCATGGTGCGCGGCGAGCGCGCGGGCGCTGCGGCCGTGACGCCGTCCGCTCTCGCCGCGAGCTCCAGCCAGCGGCCCACGACGGCGCCGTGCAGGTCCCGGTGGGCGTGCTCGCACAGGTCGTCGATGGCCCCCAGCGCGGACATGGAGACGGGCGGGACGGTCGTCTGCGAGATCAACGGGTGCGGGGTCCGCTCGCCCGTCTCGCCGGCGACGGGCTCGGGACCCCGCTCCGGCCCGATCCGGGGGCAGGCCACGCGCGTCTCGGGGTAGCCCCGCAGGCCGGCGAAGCGCCGGGCGATCTCCTCGATATCGTGCGGCCTGCCCATGTCGAGGACGAGGGCCTTGCCGCTGAGGCCCAGCGCGCCCGCCTGCAGGACCAGCTGGCACGCCTGGTCCACGCTCGTGAAGAAGCGGCGCATCCGCGGATCCGTGATCGTCGTCGGCAGACCCCGCTCCATCTGGGAGGCGAGGGTCTGCAGCACCGGGCCGTGCGACTCCAGCACCGCGCCGAAGCGCACCGAGATGAAGCGGCGCTCTCCGCCCAGGCGCCTCCCCAGGGCCGAGGTCAGGCGCTCGCAGATGCGCTCGGAGCAGTCCAGCACGCCCACGGGACGGGCGGCCTTGTCCGTGGAGATGTTGATGAAGCGGCTCACATCATGGGCCGCGGCCGCCAGCAGCAGGTCACGGGTCGCCACGACGTTGGTCAGGAAGGCCTCAGTGGGGAAGCGCTCGGCCAGCGCGAGCTGGTTCAGGCCCGCCGCGTGGAAGACGACCGTGGGACGAACCTCCTCGAACAGGGCGTCGATCAGGCCCGGAGTGCGCAGGTCCCCCAGGACCAGATCGGGGGAGTCCAGCGCGGGCTCCCCGTCCAGGGACATCTGCACACGGCGGAGGGCGGACTCGTCGCGATCCACCATCGTGAGCCGCTCGGGCTCATAGCGCGCGATCTCCCGGCACAGCTGGGAGCCTATGGAGCCGCCGGCGCCGGTGACCAGCACCCTCTCACCGGTCAGGTAGGCGGCGATCGCCTCGGCGTCGGTCTCAATCGCACGCCGCTCCAGCAGGTCCGTCATCTCCAGCGGACGGAGCACTCGGATGCCGCGGACCGGCGGGGCGTCCGGGCGCCGGGCGGGCACCGTGCTCGCCACCTCGGCGGGAGAGGGCATGACCCGTACCTCCAGCCCGAGAGCGCGGGCTCGCCGCACGGCTCCGTCGACGCTCTCGGGGCCGGCCGCGGACGCCAGGACCACCGCGTCAGCCCTGGTCGTGCGGGCGACGCGTCCCAGGGCGCTCCACGGGCCCGCGACCCGCACGTCGCGGACACTGCGGTGGTGCGTGGCGGGATCGTCGTCGAGGACGGCGACCGGCTGGAAGGCGGAGTCGTCGTCCTCGCGCATGACGCGGATCGCCTGGGCGCCCGAGAACCCGGCGCCCAGGACAATGGTCCGGCGCGCCCGCCGCGTCCCGGGGCGGTGGCGCTGCTCGACCAGCCGGCGGAAGGCCCACCGCGCAGCCAGGTGGAGCACGAGCGCCAGCGCGCCCGCCACCACGATGCTCTCAACAGGTATGAGACGGCCTTCGTGGACGGGCGGGGCGGCCATGAGGGCGGCGGCGACCAGCGCGTCGGTGAGCAGCAGCCCGGGGATCTCGTCGATCGTGGCGAAACGGGGCCGTCCGGCGACGGCGTCGATGATCGTGTGCAGGGCCGCCGCCGTGATCGCCGCCGTCCCTGCGGCGAGCCCGTCGGCCTCGCGGCCGCCGCCGACACCGAGACGCACGACGGCGACCACGCCGACCGCCCACACGGCGGCGTCCAGCGCCGCCGCGGCGCCGCGCGGGAGCCGCCGGCAGGAGGCGCGGGTGCGCGTGCCTCTTCGACGACCGGCCCCGTGGGCGACAATCATGTGCTCGGGCATCGAGTCTCCTGCGAGGCAGCAGCGGGAGGCGATGCGGGGCACCGCCGATGGGGACCGGAACACGGTAGCGCGCGGCTCCGGGGACGAGCCGCCGCTGCCCCCACTTGTTGCCCAGTCGTGACCCCGAGGCGGCGGGCCCGGGCCGACGGACGGCGTCGTCGTCGGAAGGCCGGATATGACACACTGTCCGCGCTTGTGTCGGATGCGAGTCGGGAACGAGGGCAGATGGATCACGTGCGCACCTCCGGCGCCGTCGGCGTCGCGGCCTATGACACGACTCTGCGCGACGGGGCCCAGCAGCAGTCCGTGTCCTTCACCGTGGAGGACAAGCTCGCAGTCGCCCGGCTCCTCGACGCGCTCGGCGTGGCCTACATCGAGGCGGGCTGGCCCGGCGCCATCCCCAAGGACACCGAGCTCTTCGCCCGCGCCCGCGACGAGCTCGACCTGCGCACGGCCCGGCTGGTGGCTTTCGGCTCCACCTGCAGGGCGGGGGCCGCGGCTGCCCAGGACGCCCAGGTGCGCGCCCTCATCGACTCCGGCGCCCCCGTCGTCACCGTCGTCGCCAAGTCCGACCCCGTCCATGTCGAGCGGGCCCTGCGCACCAGCGGCGAGGAGAACCTGCGCATGGTGCGCGAGACCGTCAGGGTGCTCCTCGCCGCCGGCCGCGAGGTCATGGTCGACCTCGAGCACTACTTCGACGGCCTGAGGCACGACCCCGGCTACGGTCTGCGGGTGGCCCTCACGGCCGCGCGCGCCGGCGCCGGCGCCGTCATCGCCTGCGACACCAACGGCGGCACCCTGCCCGACCGCATCGCCCGGCGCATCGGCGAACTGCGCTCGACCCTGGACGGCGACGGTCGGACCGGCTGCGCGGTCGGGATCCACACCCACGACGACGCCGGGGTGGCGGTCGCCGGCGCCCTGGCGGCCGTCGAGGCCGGCGCCCGCCAGGTGCAGGGCTGCGTCAACGGGTTCGGCGAGCGCACCGGCAACGCCAACCTCCTGACCCTCATCGCCGACCTGGAGCTCAAGACCGGCTGGACGGCCCTGCCCGGGGACGACGCCGAGCGCGCCCGCCGGCTGACCGAGATCTCCGCCGTCTCGCGCACCATCGGGGAGATCGCCAACCGGGCGCCGTCCGGCCGCCTGCCCTATGTGGGGACCAGGGCGTTCGCCCACAAGGCCGGGCTGCATGCCAGTGCCATCAAGGTGGACCCCGACCTGTATCAGCACATCGACCCCGCCCGGGTCGGCAACACCATGACCATGCTGGTCTCGGAGATGGCCGGGCGGGCCTCCGTCGAGCTCAAGGCGCGCGAGCTGGGCATCGACACCGGCGGTGACGCCGATCTGCTCAGCCGCGTCACCCGGACCGTCAAGGAGCGCGAGGCCGCCGGCTACGCCTACGACGCGGCGGACGGCAGCTTCGAGCTCCTCCTGCGCGCCGCCCGCGGCGACCTGCCCGAGTACTTCCGCGTGGAGTCCTGGCGCGCCTCCATCCAGGCGCGGCCGCACGCCGGCGAGACGCTCCTGCCCGCCGACGGCGGGACCGTCACCCAGGCCGAGGCGACCGTGAGGCTGTGGGTCGGCGGGCGCCGCCACGCCGTCCTGGGGGAGGGCAACGGTCCGGTCAACGCCCTGGACCAGGCCCTGTGCACCGCCCTGGCGGGGTCCTACCCGGAGATCCGGCGCTTCGAGCTGACCGACTTCAAGGTCCGCATCCTCGACTCCGAGCGCGGCACCCGCTCCATCGTGCGGGTCCTGATCGACATCACCGACGGCGAGCGCACCTGGTCGACCGTCGGGGTGGGCACCGACATCATCGAGGCCTCCTGGGAGGCCCTCACCGAGGGGCACGCCGTCGGCCTGCTGCGAGCGGGTGTGGAACCGCGGTAGGGCCGGAGGAGGGGGACCGGTCAGGCGTCGTGCTGAACCACCTCGAAGCCCAGCTGCGCGACGCTCATGCCGCGGCGCTCGTCATCCGCGTGCCTGCCGGCCGGGCGGGCCGCGGCCCACGCCTCGTAGTGCTCGCGGGTGTCCCAGCGGGTGACCACGAAGTAGCGTTCCTCACCGGCCACGGGGCGCAGGAGCTCGAACTCCACGAAGCCCTCGGCGGCGTCCACCATTCTCGTCCGGGCTGCGAAGCGGCGCTCGATCTCGTCCTCGGCTCCCTCGGGGAAGGTCAGCGCGGTGATGTTGACGTAGGTCATGGAACCTCCTCGTGCGGTGAGCCGACCGGGCCTCCGGGGCCCGTTCGGCGACTGGTGCAGGGGGAGCCTACGCCGGCCGCGGCCGGGACGGGTGCGCGTTGCCGGCCGGACGTCGTCTCACTCAGACGCGGCGGTCGTGGCCGGGGCCGAAGTAGACGTCGTCGAGCGTGGCGGTCAGCAGGCTGCGCTCCCGCAGGATGTCGATGATCTGCCCGTACAGACGCGTCACCGTGGGGAAGTTGGCGTGACCGATGACAATGTGCTGCGCCAGCAGCCACTGCCGGGCCGCATCGAGCAGAGTGCCGTCGTCCAGCAGCCCCGAGTCGCCGAATGAGCCGTACCACATGGTCGATGTCGTGTACCCCAGCGAGGCGCACACCGAGTCCGTCCACTCATTGCGGTAGCCGTAGGGCGGGCGGACGAAGGGCGTGCCGGTCACGCCGTAGCTGTTCCTCAGGAGATCCTCGCACCGGGAGAGCTCGGCGACGATCCCCGACTCGTCCAGCGATGTCAGCCCCGGGTGAGTCCACGTGTGGTTGCCCAGCTGCACCTGGCCGGACTCCACCAGGGGCAGCATCTTGTCCCGGCAGTCGGTCCAGCCCGGATAGGAGCCGGTGACGAAGAAGGTCAGGCGCACGCCCGACTCCTTGGCGAAGTCGAGATAGGCGTCCACCACCGAGGAGTCGGCGCCGTCGTCGACCGTGATCGCCACTGTGCTGCCGACCTCCTCGGGCAGGCCCGTGATAACGGTGTCGAGCTCGCCGGGCGCGGGCAGCGGGGGCGGGCCGTCCTGAAGCCACAGGGGGCTGCGCGACGGCGTGGGGGAGGGGGTCGGGCTCGGCGCAGGGGACGAGGAGCTCGCCGGAGCGTCTGCTGCCGCGGGGGAGGGCGGGCCGGCAGCGCCGCTCCTGGTCGAGCAGGAGGTCAGGGCCGCGGCTGTGCCGGCGGCGAGCATGAGCATGAATTCGCGTCGTTGCATCAGGAGCATCCCGAGATCGGTGGTATGAGGGAGCGCGCCCGGGCTGGTGCGGGGTTCCAGGCGGGGCGGGCGGTGCGGCGGGGCCCCGCGCCGACTGATACAGGGGGGGCCCAGCCGATACTCCGGATCCGGGCGAGGGCGGGGTGGCTGACGGGGTTTGAACCCGCGACCTCCTGGACCACAACCAGGCGCTCTGCCTACTGAGCTACAGCCACCATTTGCGAGCGAGTCGCAACGAGTCGGTACTTTATCGGCTCACCCGCACCCGTACCAACCCGCTTCCCGTGCACTGCATCACGTGCGCGGGATGAGTGGTCGGTCGGGCGTCACGGTCGTCGCAGCAACGCCGACGTCGGGTGCGCCGAGACATCCTCCGCGACGGCCCTGCACTCCTCGCTCGTGGGACCCTCTCCCGCGGGGAAGAGGACCTTGCGGTAATAGCGCAGCTCGTCGATCGACTCCAGGATGTCCGCCAGGGCGCGGTGCCCGCCGCGCTTCTCGGGGGAGTGGAAGAAGGTGCGCGGGTACCAGCGCTTGGCCAGTTCCTTGATCGAGGACACGTCCACGACCCGGTAGTGCAGGTAGTCGATGAGCTGGGGCATGTCGCGCGTGAGGAAGGCCTTGTCAGTGCCCACGGAGTTGCCCGCCAGCTGAGCCGTGCGGGGCTGAGGCACCAGCGATCTCACGTACTCCAGTACTGTGCGCCGGGCCTCGGCCGTGGTCAGTCCCTCCTCGAGCTCGTCGAGCAGGCCGGATGAGGTGTGCATCTCGCGTACGAAGTCGCCCATCTGCTCCAGCGCGGCCGCGGGTGGCCTGATGAGCACGTCGATCCCCTTCTCAAGAGGCTTGAGGTCGTAGTCGGTGACGATGACCGCCACCTCGATGAGCGCGTCGACGCCCAGGTCGAGGCCGGTCATCTCGCAGTCGATCCACACCAACGGGT
>ERZ773059.417-NODE-417-length-23104-cov-41.464445_pt1 | contig 23104 bp, 18 predicted proteins | sample MGYA00580514_ERZ773059 | MGnify/ENA primary metagenome ERZ773059 (study PRJEB29015, sample SAMEA2737981) | human oral metagenome | biome: human oral; feature: human-associated habitat; material: dental | place: China | collected 2056 ...
CGGGCAGCGTGACGTCGACCTGGTCGAGCCAGCCGTTGATGACCACCAGCAGGTCCCTGTCCGCCACAGGTCCGCCATTGCGCAGCATCTGGATCACACGCGTCCACGGTCCGTGCCAGGCCTCCGGGCCCATGGGGACGCCGTCGGCGCGGAACCAGGATAGATCCGGCATCGTATCCCCTTCCGGGGCGGCGCCGGTGGCGAAGACCTCGGGGCGCAGCACGGGGTGGGCCTCTCGCAGACCCACGAGGAACCGGGCGGTGGCCAGCAGGTCGCACTGCCATGGAGCCAGCTTCCAGTCGTACCAGGAGATCGGGGAGTCCTGGCAGTAGGAGTTGTTGTTGCCGTCCTGGGTGCGACCCATTTCGTCGCCGCCCAGCAGCATCGGCGTACCGGCGCTGACGAACAGTGTGGCCAGCACGTTGCGGGATGAGCGGCGCCGCAGCATTTCAATGGGCCCCCCGCCCATGCCCTCGGGCAGCGGCCCCTCGAAGCCGTGGTTCCACGAGCGGTTGTCGTCGGTGCCGTCGCGGTTGTCCTCGCCGTTGGCGAGGTTGTGCTTGTAGTCGTAGGAGACCAGGTCGCGCAGAGTGAACCCGTCGTGGGCGGTCACGAAGTTGACGCTGCCCAGAGGGCCGCGCCCGCCGGGCAGCTCCCCGTAGCTGAAGATGTCGGCGCTGCCCGACAGGCGCGTGGCCAGATCCCGCAGATCGGAGCCCAGACGCCCTTTGGATATTTCAGAGGCGTCGCGCAGCCAGAAGGAGCGCACCGTACCGCGGTACCGATCGTTCCAGTCGTGGAAGGGCAAAGGGAACTGGCCGGTGCGCCAGCCGCCCGGGCCGATGTCCCACGGTTCGGCGATGAGCTTGACGCCGCGCAGGATCGGGTCGGTGGACATGCCGATGAGCAGGGGATGGCGGGGATGGAACTCCGAGGCGTCGCGCCCCAGGGTGACCGCCAGGTCGAATCGGAAGCCGTCAACGCCCACGTCCCCGGCCCAGTAGCGCAGGGAGTCGAGCACCAGCTGGACGGCGCGCGTGGAGCGGAAGTCGACCGTGTTGCCGGTGCCCGTGACATCGATGTACTGGGCCGGCTGATGCGGGGCGTGGAGGTAGTACTCCCGGTTGTCCAGGCCGCGCAGGGACAGGGTCGGCCCGTCCGCCCCCGACTCGCATGTGTGGTTGTAGACCACGTCCATGATCACTTCGAGGCCCGCCTCGTGCAGCAGCGAAACCATGCCGCGCAGTTCGTCGAGGACGGCCTGGGGGCCGGCTGCCTGAGCCGTGGCGGTGGCGTAGGACGGCTCCGGGGCGAAGTAGGACAGGGTCGAGTACCCCCAGTAGTTGGTGCGCCCCCGCTGGAGGAGGAAGGCCTCGGAGAAGGCGGCGTGGATGGGCAGCAGCTCGACGGTGGTCACGCCCAGGGAGCGCAGATGCTCGATGGAGGCGGGGTGGGCCAGACCCGCGTAAGTGCCGCGCAGCTCGGGGGGTACGCCGGGCATGGTGCGGGTGAAGCCCTTGACGTGCGTTTCGTAGACGACGGTGCGCCCGTCGGGCACCTTGGGGCCGGGCACGACCGCGAACTGCTCGCCAGTAACCACGCCCAGAGCGACGTGCCCGGCTGAGTCGAGCTCGGAGGGGACGAAGGGCACGAAGGTGGGGGACAGATCCTCCTCGACGGCATGCGCGTACAGTTCGGGGCCCAACTGCGGCGCGCCGTCGATGGCGCGCGCATAGGGGTCGAGCAGAAGCTTGCGGGGGTTGAACAGCATGCCCTCGGAGGGGTCCCACGGTCCGTGGACCCGGTATCCGTAGCGCTGGCCCGCGCGCACGCCGGGAACGTGGGCGCTCCACACCCCGAGTCTGGGGCCGTGCAGGCCCACCCGGCGTTCGGCGATGACGTCCCCGGCGTCGTCGGTGTCGATCAGGCACAGGTCGACGGCGGCGGCGCGCGGTGCGACGACGACGAAGTCGGCACCGTCCCAGGTCAGGCAGACGCCCAGACGGGTGCGGTCCGCCGCGTCGGAGGCGGCAAGGGCAGCCGGTTGTGGCTCTGGCGAGAGGGACATGAGACTCATTGTCGGTGCACGCGTGCGGGTCAGCCACTCGAGGAGGCGTGGGACACGCCTCGACCGGTTCGGGTCAGGACGGTCGACCGGACCGGGCGGGGGGCCGCCGGATCCCCCCCGGCCGGAACGGTCACGTGACTCAGCGCTCATCGGCGCGGGCGCCCGGATATGGCAATCTTGTGAGCATGAAAATCGTGGTCTGCATCAAGCACGTCCCTGACGTGCAGTCCGAACGCCGCCTGGAGGACGCCCGCCTCGTCCGCGGCGAGGACGATGTCCTCAACGAGCTCGACGAGAATGCGGTCGAGGCCGCCGTCGGCCTCGTCGAGGAGCTGGGGGGCGAGGTCGTGGCCCTGACCATGGGTCCCGAGGATTCCGAGGAGGCCGTCCGCCGCGCCCTGCAGATGGGCGCCGACTCCGGCGTCGTGGTGAGCGATGACGACCTGGCCGGCGCCGACGTCGTGGTCACCGCGCATGCGCTCGCGGCCGCCGTCGGACGCATCGGCGGGGTGGAGTCCGGTGCGGGCGTGGGTGATGTCGACCTGGTCGTCACCGGCATGGCCGCCCTGGACGCCATGACCTCCATGCTGCCGGGGGCGCTCGCCGCGGCCCTGCACGTGCCCGCCCTGACCCTGGCGAGCTCCTTCGAGGCGAGTACGGAGGACATCACGGTCACCCGCACCACCGGCACGTTGACCGAGGTCCTGTCCGCCCCGCTGCCCGCACTCGTATCCGTGACCGATCAGGCCAACGAGCCGCGCTATCCCAACTTCGCCGCCATGCGCGCCGCCAAGAAGAAGCCCGTGGACACCTGGGATCTGGCGGACCTGGGGATCCAGCCGCGCCGGTCCGGCGTCGACGTGGTCGAGGCCAGAGCCAGGCCCGCCCGCCAGGCCGGCATCATCCGCACCGACGCCGGGGAGGCCGGGCGCGAGCTCGCCGCCTGGCTCGTGGACAACAGGCTCGTCTAAGCGCGGGCGAAGACGCGCAGGCAAGACACAGGGAAGACAAGAAGATCATGACTGAGACTCTCGACGCACCCGTCCTCGTGCTCGTCGACGTCGACGGCGCGCGCCCCACCGGCCCCGCCCTCGAGCTCGCCACCGCCGCCCGCGCTCTGACCGCCGGCGACGTTGTCGCCCTGGCCACGGGGCCGGTGGACGACGACGCCCGCGCCGCCCTGGCCGCCGCCGGAGCCACTCGTCTGCTGGAGGCCGATCTGGGCGGGGAGCGTACGCAGGCCGGCGTTGCAGCCGACGCCCTCGCCGCCGCCGTCACCCTGGTCGTCCCCGGGGCGGTGCTGGTGACCAGCGATTACCGCGGCAAGGAGGTCGCCGCCCGCACTGCCGTTCTTCTGGACTCGGCCTGCACCGGTGACGTCGCCGACCTGCACGTGGCGGGCGGCCGTCTGCGCGCCTCCAAGCTGGTTCTGTCCGGCTCCTGGTCGACCACCGTGAGTGTGGCCGCGGACGTCGAGCATCCGCCGGTCGTGGCCGTGCGGCCCGGGTCCGTTGAGGTCGCCGTCGGAGGCGCCGCACCCCTGCCGGTCGAGACTCTTGAGGTCTCGGTGAGCGAGGAGGCGGCCGCCGTACGGCTGGTCTCTCGGGAGCGCACCGCCGCGGCCGCCGGGCCGGATCTGGCCGAGGCGCGCATCGTCGTAGTGGGCGGGCGCGGTGTGGACGGCGACTTCGAGCTGGTGCATTCGCTGGCCGACCCGCTGGGCGCGGCCGTGGGCGCCACGCGAGTGGCCTGCGACGAGGGGTGGATCGGACGGTCCGCCCAGATCGGGCAGACCGGTGTTTCGATTGCTCCGCGCCTGTACATCGGATTGGGCGTGTCCGGGGCGGTCCACCACACCAGCGGCATCCAGGGCGCCGGTACCGTCGTGGCCGTGTGCGACGACTCCGAGGCTCCGATCTTCGAGATGGCTGATTTCGGGGTCGTCGGTGATGTCGTCGGGGTCGTTCCCCAACTGGTCGATGAGCTGAAGCGGCTGCGCGCTTAACCGAGCGTGACCCGTGCCGGGCCCGCTTATACGCCCCTGCGACGGGACGGCGTCCGGTGGGCGGCCGACTGTTCGCTTGGAGGGGCTGACGAGGCTAGCCTTACCCTCAACAGTCCCAACGACCGGGAATTGAGGAACCGTGACGTCCATCAGCGGGGACCGCACGCCGCAGACCACCATCGCGTCGCGTCGCATGGCGCGACGCCTCCTATCCGGAGCGGGCTGCGCCACTCTGACCGCCTACCGGCTCGACGCCGGTGCGCCCTCTCAGCTCGTCCTCCACGCGCTCGACGTGACCGGCAGCATCATTGTGGCCGCCCATCCGGCAGTCGGGCATCCGATGGTCTCCGTGCCGAATGAGTCCCCGGTGGAGGTGCGCCTCGACGTCACCCTTGAGGCGGCCGAGCCCGGCCTGCGCATCACCACTGCGACCGTCCACCTCCTGGGCATGCTCACCTGGCTCGACGATGTCCAGTGCGACGCCGTCCTGTCCGGATCCGTGGCCGGCTGCCACTGCTCGATCACCGGCGAGGATCCGTTGACGGATCTGGCCGCTCTCGCCAGCGCCCCGGGCGGACGTCTGGGCGTCATCGAGAGCGGTCGGATCATGGTCCATGACGCCATGGGCATCAGCGGTCACACGATCGAGGAGGTGCTCGACCCCGACGCCAAGGGCGTTCGCCCCCTGCTGTGGTCCGCCTTCGAGACCTTCAGTGCCCAGGACGAGGTCAAGGCCCTTGGCGAGGAGGCGCTCGGGGTGCTGTGCGAGGGGGTCGAGCAGGGCACCATCCCCGGTGTCGTCTGCTTCAGGCGGTCGACCGAGGGACTGTGCACCGCTCTGCTGGGGCGGGTGCTGTGCGTGGACGTCTCCCCGCATGCCGTCACTCTCCTGCGGTTGCAACGCGAGGGCGCCGACACCATCCAGATCCTCCTGCCTCCGGGAACGACCTGCGCTCATGAGGCCGGACGGCGGCTGCGCAGCCTGGTTCAAGATGCCCTAGTCGGCGGTCTGCTCCCGTAGCGGAGCCCGGGCGGTGGACACGACGGTGGGCAGACCCGTCACGGGTCTGCCCACCGTCGTCTTATTGCTCCTCGGGTGCCCCGGGGAATCGGATATCCGGTGTCAGCGAGCCTTATAGGACTGGCAGGTGGCGGTGTCGGCGCCAATGGTGATGGCGTCGGCGGTGCACATGAGATCGGTGTTGTGGATGCACTCCAGGCGCTGGCAGGCGCCTACGTGACCCTCGGCCACCGGCAGGCCGCCGCGGGCGTCGAGGCTGACGAAGGTGGAGCAGGCCGGGTCGGTGGAGTCGCCGCCGACCGTAATGGCGAAGGCGGTGCAGCCTCCGTGGTTGTAGGCGCAGGCGGTGGTGGCGCAGGACTTGATGGCGGTGACGGTCGACATAATGGGTCCTCCCCTGAGGCGATCGGTGGTGCTCGGTTGATGACGTAATTCAAGGTAGAGGTGTGTCCGGCGGTCGGCAACGTCATCGTGGGACGTTCCGTGAACGGTTTTTCAGAACGTTGGTATCCCGGGGATTACTAAGGGTGTCGACGAGTGATCGGGTACGGCGCTCGGGCGGGGCCGGGCGCGTTCTTGTGCACGTTCGGAATTCGCATAACAGGTGAGTCTTTCCTGGTTTCGGCCTCCGCGACTCTTCCGCGGACGGGGGAGATGACGTGAGCGTCCGAACACGTCGAACCGATGGTGCAGGGCGTTCCGGGGACGGAGCGGGGCGACTTCGCAGGCAGGTGCAGGCGGCGGCCGGACGGGTTGACGGCCCTGCTCGTCTGTGTCACTATATTAATGCAGTCATACAGATGGTCTGACGAGGCCGTCCGGCTGTGCTCATGAGCCGTGTCCTATCCATCCGACCCGAGGAGGGCCCGTGCCGATCGACGATTCCCGTCCGATCTGGATTCAGCTGGTCGACGACTTCCGCCTGCGAATCGTCACCGGCGCATGGGTCCCCGGGACCCGGATCCCCAGTGTGCGTGACCTCGCTGCGGATACCGGAGTCAATCCCAACACCGTCCAGCGAGCCCTGGCCGAGCTCGACCGCTCCGGCCTGACGACGGCCGAGCGTACGGCCGGGCGCTTCGTCACCGCGGATACCGGGGTGCTCGATGCCACCCGCCGCGAGCTCGCCGTCGGCGCCGCGGACACCTTCATCACCGCTGTCACCGCCATCGGTATGGATCTCGCTCAGGCGGGCGAGGTGCTGACCGAACGGTGGCCGGATCATCCCATTCAGGAATCAGGAGAGACCTCATGAGTACGTCACCGACGGCCGCGTCGCTGGATGCCGAGCGCCCCGATGCCCCTCCCGGTGTCATCGCCTCCTTGGACGGGGCCCCGCCGCTGGTCACCGTGCGTCGCCTGACCAAGACCTACCGCGGACGGTCCGCCCTGAACGATCTGAGCCTGGCCCTGCCTGCCGGACGCATCGTCGGTCTCATGGGTCCCAACGGCTGCGGCAAGACCACCCTGCTCAAGATCCTCGCCGGGGTTCTGGCCGACTACGAGGGCGAGGTGCTTCTCGGCGGACACGCCCCGGGACCGCAGTCCAAGGATTTCGTGTCCTTCCTGCCTGATGCTGAGTTCTTGTCCACGCGCATGACGCCGCCGCGGGCGATCGCCCAGTTCTCCCGCCTGTTCGCCGACTTCGATGCCGATAAGGCCCATCGTCTTGTCGACTTCTTCGCATTGCCCGTCGATCGTTCCATCAAGGAGATGAGCAAGGGCATGGGGGAGAAGCTGCGCATCGCCCTGGCCATGAGCCGGCGTGCCCGCGTCTACCTGCTCGACGAACCCATCTCCGGTGTGGATCCCACCGCCCGCGAGATCGTCCTCGACGGCGTCCTGCGTGATTTCGACCCGCATGCTCTCATGCTCATCTCCACTCATCTGATCGCCGACGTCGAGCCGATCGTCGACTCGGTCGTCTTCCTCAAGGACGGGCACTTGCTGCTGGCCGGCGACGCCGACGACTTGCGTCAGGCTCACTCCATGAGCCTGGACGCCCTGTTCCGGAAGGAGTACCGCTGATGCTTCGCACGCTCTTCGCCGAGGAGATCCGCACCCAAGTGGGGCGCAATGCGGCCACGCTCGGGGTCTGTATCGTCGTTCTGCTCGGGTTCCTCGGGCTGTGGTGGTTGCTGGCCGATGTCGACAGCTTGGCGGCGCTCATGCAGATTGCCGCCTCTCTGGTGCTCGTGGCGATGCCGGTCGTCGTTCTGGTTCAGATCGCGGTCGAGTACTGGCAGTCCATGTACGGTCAGCGCGGTTATCTCACCCAGGCGGTACCGGTGCGCGGCCGGGTGCACGTGACCGCCAAGCTCCTCTACGCCTGCCTCATGGGGCTGATGTCGGTTGCGTTCGCCCTGGTCGGTCTCGTCGGCTGGTGCGCCGCGCTGGCGCACAGTAAGGGGGTCGGTCTTAGCGAGATCCTGGAGTCGGTGCGCACGGCTGCCGATGCTGCGGGTCCGGGCCTGACGACGTTCCTCATCGTCTCCGTTCTGATCGGTTTCGCGGCGCTCATCGTTGAGGTCGCCGCTGTTATGAGCATCGGTGCCCAGGGGCGTTATAGCCATGCCGGTTTCGGGGCGCCGCTGATCGGTTTCGTCGTGCTGTACGTGGTCAACCAGCTGCTCGGTCTGGTGTCGACCCTTTTCCTGCCCCTCAGCATCGACGTGGGCACCGGAGATCTCACGACCCGCATGATGTGGCCCGAGTTCCTTGAATCGGTCGGCGGGGACACTGATCCCGCGATCGTGGGTGCGGGAAGTGTCATCGTGAGCCCGCTACTCGCCGTGGTGCTGGTCTGGTGGGCGGTGCGTGCGATCGAGCGGCACATGTCCTTGCGCTGACCGCCCTCCGGTCTGCCGTGTCAGCGAGATTGGGAGACGGTGGCCTGGGCGAGCGCCCGTTCGCCGCCCGAGCCGGCGTCCGCGGGGCCGTAGATGACGATGGACTGCCCCGCCGCCAGTCCCCGCAGTGGCTGGCGCAGATCCGCCCGCAGGGTTCGAGCCACCGGGTCGACGGCGACGTCGGCCGGTACGGACCGTCCGTGAGCGCGCACCTGCACGGTCACGTCCCGCCAGCCGACGGCGCCCTCGCCGAGCGGGTTCGGCTCAGCCAGCAGGACGAGCTCCTGGCCGTCGACGGCGCTGCGGTGCAGGAGTTCTGCAGGGCCGACGACCACCTCGTTGGTGGCGGGTCGAGTTTCGATGACGTAGCGGGGGCGTCCGTCCGGGGCCGGGCGGGTCAATCCCAGCCCTCGACGCTGACCGACGGTGAAGCCGAAGTATCCGGAGTGCGTACCCAGAATCTTGCCGTCGGGGGAGACGAGGGCCCCCTTGCTCGTGCCGAGGCTGCGGGTGAGAAATCCGCGAGTGTCGCCATCGGCGATGAAGCAGATGTCGTAGGAGTCGGGTTTGGCGGCCATCGGCAGGCCGCGGCGCTCGGCCTCGGCGCGCACAGCCGCTTTGGAGGGGGCGTCGCCGAGGGGGAAGAGAGCGCGGGATAGTCCTTCGCGTCCGGAGATGGCCAGCACGTAGGACTGGTCCTTAGCGGCGTCGACGGCGCGGCGCAGCTCCAGGCCAGCGGTCCTGCCGGGGTGGCCGGTGGCGGCGCCCCCGGTCAGTCGGGCGTAGTGGCCGGTGGCGACGGCGTCGAAGCCGAGGGCGAGGGCCCGTTCGAGCAGGGCGTCGAACTTGACGCGCTCGTTGCAGCGCACGCAGGGGTTGGGAGTGCGGCCCGCACGGTACTCGGCGAGGAAATCGGCGACGACCCGCTCCTCGAACTGCTCGGACAAGTCCCACACGTAGAAGGGGATGCCGAGGATCTCGGCTGCCCAGCGGGCATCGGAGGCGTCCTCGATGGAGCAGCAGCCGCGCGAGCCCGAGCGGGTGGCGGCGCGGTTGCGAGTCAGGGCCATGTGCACTCCGACGACGTCGTGCCCGGCGTCCAGAACGCGGGCAGCGGCCACAGCGGAGTCGACTCCGCCGGACAGTGCCGCGAGTACGCGCATGGGGTCTCCTGTGGTCGGGTGATAGCGGTTGGTGGTGCGTCGAGGGCGGTAGCCAGGCTACTGCGTGCAGTAGGTGGTCGTGAGGTTCGGGATCTGAGGGGGCTGCGCCGTCGTGCTGTGGAAGAGGGGCGGGAAGGCCTCGGGCGGAGCATCGCCTGAAGAGCGATGCTCCGCGGAGGCGCAGGCTGCCGTCTTGCCCGTATTTCTTGCTGCGGATGATGCCCGAGAAGAAATGGAGCACATGGGGCATTGAGCTCGGGAGCCGAGCGGTGACGTGGTTGTCGACGGCGCGCGTCGGTTCGTCGCCGCGGCGTCTGTTGGCCGGGCCGACTCTGCTGGTATCCGGGACCCGGCAGGGCCTGCGCACGCACGAGAAGAGATCATGAGGCGAGAGGGGCGCTCGTGTAGTTCGCGTTGATCGGGAAGAATAATCACTGGTGTGATTGTGGGGAGGCTGAGATGGTCGGGCGAGGGCTGAGGGGTGATGAGTAATTGCCCCGCTCGCGCGGGGTTTACCGGCGGCTTCGACCCGCAGCGATGACCTGTTGGGGATCATCCCCGCTCGCGCGGGGTTTACGATGTGCACATCGTGCCGGAGGACTGGACGCAGGGATCATCCCCGCTCGCGCGGGGTTTACGAGGGGTTCGACTTCGCGGGCTGGATGGCGGGGGGATCATCCCCGCTCGCGCGGGGTTTACTGAACCTTGCCGTCGTAGACATCCCGTTCGAAGGGATCATCCCCGCTCGCGCGGGGTTTACTCCTGCGCAGTCTCTGTGGCGCCCGGCTGAGGCGGATCATCCCCGCTCGCGCGGGGTTTACTTCTTGAGCGCTTCCTGGAATTTAATGTCGGCGGGATCATCCCCGCTCGCGCGGGGTTTACTCCAGCCTGGACGTGTACTTGCCGGTCATCTCAGGATCATCCCCGCTCGCGCGGGGTTTACGCCCACGGGTACGACAACCCTTCCGGTGACGCGGGATCATCCCCGCTCGCGCGGGGTTTACGACACGCTCGCCCACTGGGCCGGGTTCAACATGGGATCATCCCCGCTCGCGCGGGGTTTACCAGCTTCAGCGGCTCCACATACTGGCGCCCGACGGATCATCCCCGCTCGCGCGGGGTTTACCAGGTCCTTGACCAGGCCCCGGTCGGCAGTGTCGGATCATCCCCGCTCGCGCGGGGTTTACCTAACGGCCCTGGCGTCATGGATCGGCTGGCTGGGATCATCCCCGCTCGCGCGGGGTTTACTGGGGCGCCGTTGCCTCCTGGGCCTGAGCCATCGGATCATCCCCGCTCGCGCGGGGTTTACGGTTGCGGGGGCCGTGAGTTCTAGTTGAGGGGGGGGGATCATCCCCGCTCGCGCGGGGTTTACGAGGTGGCAATCCATGAAGAAGACTCCTTTGCTGGATCATCCCCGCTCGCGCGGGGTTTACTCCTTCGTGGTCAGCGTCGTTCCGACCAGATCGGGATCATCCCCGCTCGCGCGGGGTTTACGCACCAAAGCGCACAGCGCCGCTCTCGAGGCCCGGATCATCCCCGCTCGCGCGGGGTTTACGAGTAGCCGGTGGTCGGACGCAGATTGAACTTGGGATCATCCCCGCTCGCGCGGGGTTTACTTCTTAGGCAGCGACGCAACACCGTACTGAGTCGGATCATCCCCGCTCGCGCGGGGTTTACCGGGATTGGGTTCGCAAGGAGATCTACGAGCCCGGATCATCCCCGCTCGCGCGGGGTTTACCGGCTGGCGAGGCGCCTGAGGGCCTTCTCCCGCGGATCATCCCCGCTCGCGCGGGGTTTACGTGGGCTGGAGCGTCTGGTGGGCCGCGAGCGGGGGATCATCCCCGCTCGCGCGGGGTTTACTCTCCGACGCTGTCACCCCTGGTATTGCCGGCGGGATCATCCCCGCTCGCGCGGGGTTTACGTGATGAGAAACGACGTGTTGACCTGCGCCAGGGGATCATCCCCGCTCGCGCGGGGTTTACCGGTCGAGCTCGAGGGCTCGGACTGCTGCTCGCGGATCATCCCCGCTCGCGCGGGGTTTACACGACGCTCGAGGGCCTCGGTGATGGTGAGTCGGGATCATCCCCGCTCGCGCGGGGTTTACCTGTTGGCAGCCCCGAGCCCATCGTCGAGCGCCGGATCATCCCCGCTCGCGCGGGGTTTACTCATTCGAGAAGTACACCGGCTACGTCTGGTGCGGATCATCCCCGCTCGCGCGGGGTTTACGTCCTCGTTGATGATGGTTTCCTTGCCGAGCCGGGATCATCCCCGCTCGCGCGGGGTTTACCCCCGCGCTGACGTGCAGTCAGCCGCGGTTCCGGGATCATCCCCGCTCGCGCGGGGTTTACGGGGAGACCCGGTACAGGCTGGAACTCAAGCGGGGATCATCCCCGCTCGCGCGGGGTTTACAGTCAGCTCAGCAGTGAGCGTATCAGTGGTGGCGGATCATCCCCGCTCGCGCGGGGTTTACTCGTCGCCCTTCTTGTCGTCGCCGTCGTCAGACGGATCATCCCCGCTCGCGCGGGGTTTACGCCTCCCGGTGATGACTCCAGTATAGCGTCCTACGGATCATCCCCGCTCGCGCGGGGTTTACGCGACGAATGGGTGTGCGGCGCGCACCAGATCGGGATCATCCCCGCTCGCGCGGGGTTTACGGCACCCTCACTATCGGTCGCCTCATGGGACAGGGATCATCCCCGCTCGCGCGGGGTTTACCGACCGTCGAGGTGTGGCCGAACAAAACGGTGAGGATCATCCCCGCTCGCGCGGGGTTTACGCCGGCTTGTGGAACATCGGCCAGTACGGCGACGGATCATCCCCGCTCGCGCGGGATTTACTCGTCCATTGCGTTCTTCGCACCCTTGGATGGGGGATCATCCCCGCTCGCGCGGGGTTTACTTAACCGTGCGGACCTTGCCGCTGGCCTGGTCGGGATCATCCCCGCTCGCGCGGGGTTTACGGCGTGGATCGCTGAAGATGGCTCCATTGACGGGGATCATCCCCGCTCGCGCGGGGTTTACGATCCGAGCGATGGAAGCTGCGTTCATTATCGGGGATCATCCCCGCTCGCGCGGGGTTTACCGTCCGGCATTGAGGAGCTCGCTAAAGCCGGCGGGATCATCCCCGCTCGCGCGGGGTTTACCTGAACGTGTCGACAATACTGCTCAGGTTGGCGGGATCATCCCCGCTCGCGCGGGGTTTACCCTTCACGGTGGACGTGGAGGGCCAGTTCAGTGGGATCATCCCCGCTCGCGCGGGGTTTACGATGGCTTCACGGGGGGTGGTAGCCGCTTTCAGGGATCATCCCCGCTCGCGCGGGGTTTACGCCGTCTGCCGCGGCGATCAGGTTCCTGAGGGCGGATCATCCCCGCTCGCGCGGGGTTTACGTTGAAGGTGTCCGAGCGTGCGAAGTCGATCAGGGGATCATCCCCGCTCGCGCGGGGTTTACTTGAATATCGCCAGGGAAATCAGCCGACGCGGGGGATCATCCCCGCTCGCGCGGGGTTTACACTTGGCGATCGGCGTGATTCCAACGGTGGGCCACCCTACCAGGGGGCGTTCGCCTTCACTGGTGACCTAGGGACCGCTCGGCTGAGTTGCGGAAGCGTCGTCGCCGGGCAGCGATCGACCACGACTCCTTCGCCGGTTTAACGGCGCCGGGTAGGGCCTGCGACGACGACCCTTCGATCTGCCGGTAGGGGGTACGCATGACGAGGCAGCCTTCGACGTCCAGTGGCTCCCGGTCGTATCCCAGCGAGGCCACGGTGAAGTGCTGCTCGGAGCGCACCGACCAGATCAGGAGCGCGCGCCCGTCGCCTATGTACGCTCGGACCAGTTCCCACAGTTGCTCGCGGACGCGAGCCGAGAGGTGGCCGACGAAGACTCCGGGGGAGACCTCGAGCAGCCATCGCGTCATGGCCCCGCGCAGTGAGGCCGGGGCTGCTGACAGAATCAGCACTACCATCCTCCCGCGTCCTCTCCGGCGTAGTTCGATCCACCGGTGACGGCACGCCGCTGGTAGTCCCATAGCGAGACGACGTTGATGCTCATATCCTCCTGCTCGTCGACTCCGAGCAGTTGATAGATGTCCCTGACCGTTCGCTCTATGACCTTCAGCTCGAAGATCCTGTCTCGAACGCGCCGTCGAGTCGTGCCGGTGAGGTCGTCCATTCCCTCGGCGACCACGTCGAAGGAGATCGGGATCGTCGTCTCGGCCTTATACAGGTCTGCGACGTCGTACACGAAGGATCGTTCGTGTCCGGTGTGGACAAAACCGAGCCCTGGTGAGCAGCCCAGTGACACGATGACGCCGTGAACGACTCCGTACAGCGCGGCGTGCGCCGCTGAGAGGGCCTGATTGATCGGGTCCGATGCCTCGAAATCGTCGGGCCGATACTCCCTGCGGGTCCATGGCACACCGGTTCGTCGCGAGTTCTCCCGATACACCTCACGGATCCGGGCGCCTTCGCGACCTCGCAGTTGCTGCATGGTGAGACCGTCGACGTCCTCGCCGTGAAAACGCATGCAGTACATTTCACGCGCTACACGCAGACGTTTTTGAGGCGAGGAAACGCGAGTCGCCTGCTCCATCAGAAGCCGGGTGGACGTCGCCAGCGAGCGACCGTGCGCATAATAGCGAACTCCGCGCTCACCGACCCAGACCGCCGTCGTTCCGCATTCACCGAGCAGGCTCATCGCCTGATGACTGACCGACGTTCCCGGGCCGAAGAGGACAGCCACCAGGGAGGCGGCGGGGACATGGATGGTGCCCTGGTCGTTGCGGGCGGTCAGGGCACCATCCTGCCGGTGCACGACGCAGTGCTCCAGGTAGAGGAAAGACATCCGATCCTGCACACGGGGGAGCGCCGTCGCGGGAACCGGCAGCATCCTGGCCATTCCTCAGCCTCGTCTCACTCGTGCGAGAGTCAGGAGCCCGCACCCGTAGGCTTTGGAGCGACCGATCCCTGTTACGAGGACATGACGCAGAGCCTGCGGATCGGTGACGTGCATAATTCCCTCGTAGACGGTCCGGTTGATCGTGACGCGGTCATGCGTCTTTGAGCCCGGCCGTCGTCGTGAGAAAATGGGCCTCTCCCGGCGCACGACCACAAGGTTCGCCGATTCGTCAACGTCCTCGACCCGCTCAGCGCTCTCCCTCCCGGCGACCGCGGGCACGAGTTCGAAACCGTATCCCGGGGCGCGTGAGAGGAGCCATTGCCTCTGCTGCTCGACGGTGACATGCCCGAACCGCTTCCCGCGCATGCCCGGCCCCCGAGAGGCCGAGTAGGACGGGTTCGCCGCCAGACGGAAGGCCCATAGCTGGTCGGCGTCGAGCCGCTCCAGGAACGGGGAGTAGTCGAGGGTCCGGGCCGGCACGCCTGCCGCCCCTGCTTCGGTCACGATCTGCGAGCAGTCGGGCTCCGAGGGCGAGAGCAGGTACAACGTCGTCGTCGCGCCCCGGTCCACCCGCCACAGAACACGGCCGGATCCGTCGTCCGTCTCGCCCCCGCCACTGTCTCCGGCGGCGCCCAGAACGACGGCGTGCATGACCTGCGGCGAGCCCAGGTACTTGCGTGCCAGCCGTCGTGTCGGATCCAGCTCGATCTTCGTCAGGAACACCGTCCCGCCTCCTCCACATCGATCATGGGGTCGTGCAGGTCCACCGCGGGGGCTTCCACAGTCACCAGCAGTCGTTCGACCTGGCGGAGCCCGTAGTCGCGACGCCGCGGATCGAAGGAGATGGGCACATCGCGGCTGCTTCGGACAGTGCCTCGCTCCACGGCGGGCACGGCCTCCTGGTCGACGAGCAGCTCCGCGTCGAAGGGGGTGCGACGCCGGCGGAACCGCTGTTGGAACCACTCGGAGGCCTGCCATCGCTCCTTTCTGAGAGCGTCGAGCAGCGGAGCCTCGCGCAGACCCAACGAGATCGGGGGCGTCGGCGGACATGATCGCCTCCCGAGGTACAGCGGGAACACCGGGTGCCCGAGCGCTTCGTCAATGCCCTCCAGGAGCGCCCCGTCCCCCTCGATGCCCGCCAGGAAGACGGCGTCGGCGAGGTAGTAGCGGTTCGACAGAGGCATGGAGTCCCCGCCGTCGAGGGGTCTCGCCGTGTGGAAGTCGCGGATCACGGTGCCCGGCTGGTCTTTGCGCACGCCGAAACGCAGCGAGAGAAAGTCCTCGATCGGATCCGTTCGGCGCCGTCCGACAGCGGCCGCCAGCATGCCGATGATCCCGCTCTTGGTCGGGGCGAGCTCCGTGGCGCGGATCGTGAAGCGGGATTTCACCCCCCATGCCTGCAACGGGCCCGCGAGTCGTAGGAGGAGAACGGTCATCAGGCCCGCTCCTGACCGGGTACGCGCGGGGCCACGATGTCGCGGACCCGTCCGGGCAGGTCCGCGAAGGACACGCGTTCCCCGACAGACGAGACGGCCTCGGAATCCTGGAGGGCGACGACGAGACTGGCGAGCGGCCGCAGCCCGTAGTTCTCCTCGATCGTCGAGGAGTACCGGACCAGACTCTCCACCGAGCGGTCGACGTAGCCGCGATCGGCGTCCTGCGGAATCGGCTTCTCGAACGCTCCCACGAGGGAGACCGGCTGGTCCTCGCGGACTGAGACGACCACCGTCTCGGGCACGGTCCGGTTGGCGAAGGTGTTCTGCTTGCCGGTCGGCATGGACAGGCAGAATCCCTTGATGAAAACCTCCAGCGCCCGCAGCGCCGCCTCACCGTCCCCGAGATTCTTAACCAGCATGTCGAGGTTGACGGTGGCGTAGCGGTACATCGTGGCCGAGGAGAACTCGACCGTCCCCATCATACCCGCTCCCGCATCCTCCTCCTCTTCCGAACGGCTCTTCTCATCGTCGACGGCGGTGAAGAAGTCGTACTCGTTCTCCGCGGCGTGCGTGGAGATGGCGTGAGCCACCTGGCAGGCGGCGTCGACGTTGAGATCGGTGTCATCGGCGACCATGCGGCCGAAGAGCGCGATATCGACGGCGTGAGTCTCCTTGAAGATCTTCTTGACCGTCCGAGCGTCGAGCGCCTCGCCACCGCGAGCCGAGGTAATAGCGAGCTCAGCGAGGCGTCCGATCTGTCCGGCGGACAGGAACATCAGGTATCCCGATTCCTGAGGCGCATTCTTCTTACCGCGCGGAGGCGAGAGCTTGATCTTGGCCGTCTTGAAAACCCCCTCCGCCAAGGAGAGGGCGCTCTCCGTGAGTTCCGGTGCGTCCTCGGCGATCTTCGCGGCGAGCACCCCGGCGACCCGCTTGGTGCGCACACCGACGTCGGAGGCGTCCAGCAGGTCGTCGAAGTACAGACGCGCCGCCCGCTTCCAGGACTGGCTGGAGACACGCAGCCGCCTCACCCCGCCGTAGATGGCGGACTTCGGCGATCCCGAGTCGTCCCGATTGACGCAGGACGGCGGAAGATTCTGGATGATGTGGATGTCGACGTAGGTGCTCATTGATCAGTTCTCCGAGGTGGATGCGTGGTTGGTGGAGGTGGTGTCGTGGTCGATGCCGGGGGCCGAGACGGCGCCGTCGGCGGGCAGTGAGTAGTACTGGCGGGCCCAGGCCAGGCGGACGCTCTTAGCTCCGCCCGGGCGCTGGAAGCGGACGATATCGTCGGCGAGCATGGCGTGGTCCAACGCAATACCTCGGGATCTCAGCAGCGAGACGAGGTTCCGCAGGTGGTGGCGCAGCTCCGCCACGGTCGTCGAGGTGACCAGGGCGTTGAAGCGGGCCCGGGCGGAGGGATTCTCCTCGTCCGTGCCCACCAGCTCGTGAGCGGCGCGTCCGAGGCCTCTTCCGGGCACGAACATGCACTCGGACCGCGACTGCTGGTGGACGGCGTAGAGCGTCATAGCCGTGTGAACGGCGATCTCCTCCCGGGTCGGAGCGTCGCCGGCGCCGTCGGGGACCTCGACGCGGGTGAGCTCCCAGATCTCGGGCAGCTCACCGGGAGCCCTGTTCGCGCCCTTGCGCAGGGCGGCAACCTCGGCGCGCCCCAGTGACTCGTTGTCGAGGTAGCGTTTCTGCAAGCCGTGCGCGCCGCCGATGCGCTGGTTCACCAGGAGGCCGATCCTCCCGAGGCGGCGGGCTCGTCGGGCATCGGGCGGGGCACCGCCCGACACCTCTGCGGGTGTGCTGGTATCCGACACTGTCATGCCGGTGTCCTTTCTGCGTTCTTACTGTTCTCACTTGTTCTCACTGGGCGTCCTGCCGGGCGGGTGCGGGCACCGCCGCGTTCAGAGCGCGGCGGAAGAAGAACAGCGCCTTGCCGACGTCCATCCGTCCCTTTCCCTCCCCGCGTCCGGCGAAGGTAGTGCCGGGCACGGCGGAGGCGAGCTCCTCCTGCTGCCTCCAGGCCTCGGTGCGCAAGAGGCCGCGCCACTGGTCGCGGGCGACGTGCGGGTCTGCTCCGTCGAGGGAGGCGAGCCAGCGGGGGAAGCGCTCATCGATGACCTGGTAGAAGTCCGCGCCGGCGCGCGTGCGCGCGGCCGAGGCGGTCTCCGGGCTCCCGCCGTGAGCCCGGTCCAGATTCCCGGCCAGGCTTCTCAGCGCCGCAGCCACCTGCTCGGTCTGCTCCATTGTGTCGTGGACGACGGCGACCAGGCGCTTGCTCTCAGGATCGAGCAGGCCGGCGGGCAGCGTCAGGACGTCGTCGACGAGTTCGGTGACTGTCGCCTCCTGAGACCCGTATTCGAGGCCGACGGCGTGCAGGGGGATGAGGCCGCCCGCGGGCACGATCCTGCGGCGCATGAGTTCCTGGTAGAAGGAGACGACGCCGGGGGAACGGTATCGGGTCACATCCCCGGCGTCCTTGACCGTGATCTTCGGGCTCAACTGAGCCACGAGGGTCGACAGCCCCCGCCAGAACGCCCGGTCCGCCGGCAGCTTGCGCGGCATGTAGACGGGCGACTTCAGCTTCTTGCTCTGAGGCTCGGAGAAGCGCCATGCGGTCATGGGCTCCACCAGATAGCGGTTCTGGGGCGTCGTCTTGTCACCGTTGCCGAGGAACAGTCCGGTGACGCGCTCGTCGTCGCCGTGGAGGAGGATGCGGCGCGTCTGCCACGTGTAGCAGGACACGGGCCCCGTGGGCTCCAGGGCGGGCGAGCCCGCCGGACCGTCGGCCTCACGCTCCCACGGGGCGAGATCGCGTGCAGGATCGACACCGTCGAGGCCGGCTGTCTTCCCGTCGCAGACCACGGTGTTGAGGAGCAGCGTTCGCTCCAGCGTTCCGCCCACCACGCTCACGGTGCCGATCCGCCCCGTCCACCCCGGCCCGATCGGATAGCCTCTTCCTCCCTTGACCTGCGGGTCGCCGACGGCGCCGGTGCGGATGCCGGAGGGGTCGAAGGCATGGGCGTGCACCAGCCACCGGGCCGCTTCCGCCCAGCCAGTGGAATTCAAGCCCTCGGCGATGCGGGTGGTGAAGAACTGGTTGCCGTTGGGAACGTCCACGATGAGGGATTCCAGGTCCGAGATCTTCCCCGACGCCGCATGAATCCCCGCCACCTGGAAGAAGGGACGCTCCGGGTCGCGCAGATCGAAACGGTCGCGGTGCCTCTCCAGGTAGGCGGCGGCGTCCCGCCCCAGGAGCTCGGGTTCCTGCCAGTATTCCCTCCACCTGTCCAGATCCTCCGGTCCGTCCATGGTCCGGTGGCAGATCGCCAGGAGCAGACGCAGGACGGCGATGTCCTGGCTGGCGACCTCGCCGTAGATGCTCTTAATATCCGTGGCATCCTGGAAAAGAGTGAGAAGAGAGACCTCGTTGGCCTCGCCGTTGAGCCGGATCACTCGGATCCACGGCTCGTCGAGAAGATTGAAAGTCGAAGTCATTCGGGACGGACCTCCTTCAGTCCGGTGGATGGGGAGTACTCGAGCGTTGCGCCGGCCAGCTGTGCCCGGCTTTCCTTCAGGAGGAGGAACAGCTGCCCGCGCAGCTGCGGATCGTCCTGCCAGGGGGGCACGACGCGTTTCTCGAGCTCGTCGATGGCGTCGTCGAGCCTGCTGCCCTTCGTCATGCCGGCGGGCAGTCTCACGGCGGACAGGGCCATGGCGCGCACGACCTTCCGGTCCGGAACGCGATCGGTGGGGATCAGGGCTCCCGGGGACTCCGGTGCGTGCGGCAGGGTGCGTATTTCCTCCTGGCCGCCGATCCAGCGCCGGTCCAGGAGAATGACCTCCAGGGAGTCCTCGCCGTCGCGTACCTGGGCGTGCCCCTTATCCTCGTCGTCGGAGGCCGTCGTATGCAGCCAGCCGACCAGGGAGGAGCTCGCCCCGCTCCGCTCGGGCTCGCTCAGCAGGAAGCCCTGAGCGGAGTCGTGCTTCGCGCGGTTCTTCCGCGCATACGCCTCACGGGCGTGCTCCACGGCCTCGTGCCACAGCGGTGGTCCTTGGACGTCGGCCCCGTAGACCGCCTCGATGAGCTCGTGCACGTCGTCGGGGATCGTGATCGTGCCCGAGTCGTCGACGACCCGGTTCAGGGCGGCCGCGCTCAGGAGCATATCCTGCTCGCCGTAGATCGCCTTGGCGCCCGGCTCCAGCGAAGGGTCAGGGGATGACGTCGACGGCAACCAATCGATGTAGCAGGTGGGGGCGGACACCCAGGGCGGTCGCGGCCGCTCATGGCGGTGCAGACGGCCCATCCGCTGGAGAATCAGGTCGATGGGCGCCAGGTCCGTCACCAGCAGGTCGAAATCGACGTCCAGGGACTGCTCGACCACCTGCGTGGCCACGACAATGGCCCGGTGCGGGCGCGTCGGGCCGCTGCGCGGAGGTCCGAAGCGGCGCAGAAGATCCTCGTCCTTCGCCAACCGGTCGCCGATGGTGAAGCGGGCGTGGGTGAGGCTCACCTCCTGGCCGAATCGTTCCCGCAGCAGCTCATAGGTCTTCTGTGCGCGTCGCACCGTGTTGCGGACGATGAGCGCACAGCCGCCATCGGTCAGCCTCTCCTCCAGCAGCGGGACTAGGGCGTCCTTCATGAGCCGCTTGAGGCGGATCGTGCTACGTCGCCCCGCCGACGTCGGGACGACCTCGATCCGCTCTCCGCCGGCGGTGACCAGGCAGGGGAAGGGGGTGCGCACGGTCTCGAGGTCGGGGCGTGTGGGGACTCGTTCTCCAGCCGACAGACGCAGGCCCCGTCGATAGGCGTCGACCATGGCGGTGCACCGCGCCTCGGACAGCGTCGCCGACAGGAGCACCACCGGCACTCCGTAGGCGGCGAGCCAGGTCAGGATCCGATCCAGGTAGACATTCATATAGGTGGAGTAGGAGTGCACCTCGTCGACGATGACGACTTTGCGGGACAGTCCCAGGTGCCGCATGGCCAGGTGCGGGGAGCGCATCGCCCCGAAGAGCAGGTGGTCCACGGTGGTGACGACGAAGTCCGACAGCATCGACTTCTTGCGTCCGCTGAACCAGGCCAGGATCGCCAGGTCGGCCTGACGGCGGGCCGCATCGCCTAAGGTCGCATGCGCTGATGCTGCACTGCGCGGGTTCCCAGCCGCTCTGACGGCGTCCTCGTCGCGGCCGATGTCTCCCGGGCGCGGAGTGCGCCGGGCCTCCTCGTCCTCGCCGCCGAGAGCGCCGAGGAGCCGGTCTCGGATCTCGTAGCCGCGGCGCCGCAGTCGCTGAGCCTCCTTGTTCAGCCGCGAGCGTCCGTGCAGAAGTTGAGCGGCGAAGTCCGACGGCGCGCCCTCGCCGGCGTACGCCTCCTCGATCCGCTTCAGCCAGTCGAGCTCGCGGGAGAACATGGCGTCCGTTGTCGCCTGGGTGGGCAGGGCGAAGAGCACCCCGGAGCGGCCGGTTCGGGCGGCGAGCACCTCGGCGGCCATGAGGGCCGCTTCGGTTTTACCGCCTCCCGTCGACTCCTCGACGACGAGGAGCCCCGGCAGATCCATGGTGCGGGCCGCTTGAAGCGTGCGCGTTTGAACATCGGTGGCGCGGGCGCCGGCAGGAAGACCGAAGCGCCGGGCGAGCAGGGAGTCGGGATCGGCGCCGTCGTCGCGGGGCCGCCATGGAGAGGGGACTTCCAGACGCCTCAGCCCGGCGTCGGCGCGCTCGGCGTGCGCTTCGGTGACGAGCAGGCTCGTACCGGCCTCGTCGAGGCCGAGCAGGGGGAAGTAGTCTTCGGCCGAGGAGATCCAGTCCGCTACGATGACCAGTCCCGACAGCTCGACGAGGAAGGACTGGGACCACCGTCGTTGCGCCCAGCGGGGGAGCAGAGGCTCAGCGCCGGTGCGCTGCGTGACGAGGCCGAGCAACTCGCGGCGGGCGGTATCCCACGCCTCGTCGCCGAGAAGATGCTCGTGCCCGTAGTAGTCGGTGGTGAGAGCCGCCGTCGTCGGCGGTATACCGTGATGGGCGCCGACGACGGAGGCTAGGGCTTCGGCGGATTCGAAGTCCCACCCATGATCGTTCATGAGCCAGTTCTCCAGGATCAGGTGCCCCGCCAGAGCATGAGGGACCTTGCGCCGCTCGAGGGGGTCGACCGGCTCGTGGGTCAGACCCGCCTCCTTCATCCTGTCGTCGAGCCCATCGACCTGGACGGAGAAGGCCGGCGTGCACTTGCCGATGTCGTGGACGCCGGCGATCCAGGAGGCGAGGAGCCCGAACTCGTCCGTCGGAGCCAGCCCCGACGTCGAATCCGCGAATTCGCGTTCAATGAGGTCGCGAGTAGTGGGCGCCAGCCAATGCGTGGCGAGGTGCTCGGCCACCGCGGCGGCGTCGAGCAGGTGCAGCCAGAGCGGAAGCCAGCGGCGCCGCTCCGGGTCATAGCCGGACTTGGCCCACGCGGAGCGCGCGCGTGGTGAGAGCTCCATCGACACTCTTTCTTCGGATTCCTCGGGGACCGGGATAGGTTATTGCTCTCGTCACATTGGCGGGCCCGCCGTAACTGAATCGTTAGGCTTACAGGGCGATGGCCGGCTGCGAGGATCATCCCTGCTCAGCCCGCTCGGGCCGCCCGCCGCGCCGTCTCGAGGGCCCCGGGCAGGGCCGCGAGCAGTCGATCGACGTCGTCGGCGGTGGTGCCTCGCCCCATGGAGCACCGCAGCGTCGAGCGCGCCGGACCCTCCTCGTAGCCCATCGCCAGCATGACGTGGCTGGGCCCCGCCACCCCGGCGTGGCAGGCCGACCCGGCCGAGATGTCGATGCCCGCCATGTCGAGGCCCATGAGCAGCGCCTCGATGTCGGTGTCCTCGAACCACAGGTGGGCCGTGCCCGGCACGTGCGCCGCGTCGGCGGGCAGGGTCGCATGGGCGCCCGGCAGATCCCGCGCCCCCTCCAGCACGCGGGACCGCAGCGCCTCGAGACGCTGTCCCTCGGCTGTTTGTTCGGCCGCCGCCAGCTCGGCGGCCAGCGCCAGAGCCCTGGCCGCCACGACGTCCTGGGTGCCCGAACGCACCCCCCGCTCCTGCCGTCCGCCGCCGGTGGCCGGAATGAGCGCCAAGTCCCGCCCGGCCACGAGCGCCCCCACTCCGACGGGCGCCCCGATCTTGTGCCCGGTGACCGTCATGGCGTCCAGCCCCCAGCCGGCCAGGCTCACCGGTACCTTCCCCAGCGCCGCCACGGCGTCGGAGTGCACCGGCACGTACCCCTCACCCTGGGGCCGCCGCGTTCCGGTCGCTTCCCGCACCGCCTCCACCAGGCCGCCGACGTCCTGCACGACACCGGTCTCGTTATTGGCCGCCATGACGCTGACCAGCGCGGCCCCCGGTGCAGCCCGGCGCAGACTCTCCACCTTAACCCGCCCGGCGGCGTCGACCGCGACCTCGACGTGCTCGGCACCCAGGCGCACTGCGGCGGTGCGGGACGAATCGAGCACCGCCGGGTGCTCGAGAGGGGAGGTGACGAGCCGGGGCGTCCGCACGCCGGCGGCCCGCGCCGCCAGGACGCGCCCGCAGACCACCAGCGCGTCGGCCTCCGTGCCCCCGCCGGTGAAGAGCACCTCGTGCGGGTCGGCGTCCACCACGGCGGCCAGGCGCGCGCGGGCCTC
>ERZ773059.441-NODE-441-length-22503-cov-3.667944_pt1 | contig 22503 bp, 26 predicted proteins | sample MGYA00580514_ERZ773059 | MGnify/ENA primary metagenome ERZ773059 (study PRJEB29015, sample SAMEA2737981) | human oral metagenome | biome: human oral; feature: human-associated habitat; material: dental | place: China | collected 2056 ...
TAAAGTTAAACTACGCCCATTCTGTCTGGAATATCTATTTCATATCTTGCTAAATTTGTAAATTTGTGTGACATTTTCGCGGTGCGGGTCTCGGCGGGTAAGAGACGTAAATTTAACTTATATAAAAAGCGAGCCGAAATTTTGGGAGTAAAAAGCGGGCTAAACATCATGGTCTAGCCTGTAAAAATAAAGCTTTTATCTAAAAAGCAGTCAAATTTGCTCGGAGCGTATATCAAAGCCGAGTCAAGTAAATTTAGCCTAAAAGTCCGGCCCCTTTTATCGCCTGGCTGCGCTCTTTTGCGTAGATGCGCTCGCCTCCCACGACGTCGTATTTCCAGATCGGCGCGTTAGCCTTAAAGTCCTCGACAAACTCGTTTATCAGCCGCAAGGCGACCTTTCTTTGCGGGCTAACGACGCCTGCTACGTAGGAGCTCTCGTGCACCGGCACGTCACCTCGCGAATGCGCAAAAAGCACGTATGCACCCAGATCCTTCGCCTTTTGTTCCCAGCTAGCTAGCCATTTGCGAAGGATCGGCTCGTAGATGTCAAAGCTAAGCGCGCTTATGCCGCCTTCCTCGCGCACGATGCCCGTAAACGTGATGAGCGCGCCGTAGTTTTTGTCCTTAAACTCGTCGTACCAGGCGTTTGTGATCGCCTTGGCGTCGAGGCTACCATCAAATATCTGCATATTAACCCCCACAAACCGGTGGTAAAATGGAAATTTTATCCCCGTCTTTTAGCGGCGCCTCAAGAGAGCTTGCGATCTCGTCGTTTACGGCGACGGCGCAGATTTTTAGCCACTCGGACAGCTCCGCGTATTCGCCTAGTTTTTCTTTTACTTCGCTTAAATTTGCCGCTTCCAGCTTTAAATTATTCATCTTTATCGGTCCCAAAAACTCGATTTCTACCATAAATTTGCCTTTGAAATTAAATTTTTTTCTTGATTTTACTTAAAAAAATATTTAGATATACTTACGCCAAATTTTAAACGAAAGAGCCCTAATGAACGAAATCTTAAGCAAAATAAAAACACCCGCCTACATCTGCGAAGAGGCCAAGGTGCGCAAAAATCTCGAAATTTTAAAACGCGTCAAGGACGAAAGTGGCGCGAAGGTGCTAGTCGCCCTAAAAGGCTTTGCATTTAGCGGCGTGATGGGGCTTGTCGGCGAATATCTGGACGGCGCGACATGCAGCGGCCTGCACGAGGCTAAATTTGCCGCAAAATACGTTCGCGGCGAGATCCATACCTATTCGCCAGCATTTAAAGACGAGGACATAGATGAGGTGCTCGCGCTCTCAAAACACGTGGTTTTTAACTCCTTTGCGCAGTGGGCTAAATTTAAAGAAAAAGCCCTAGCTGTCGGCGTTACCTGTGGACTTCGCGTAAATCCGGAGCTATCCGTCGCGCCGACTGACGCGTATAACCCGTGCGGTCGCTACAGCCGACTAGGTATCACGCGCGCAAATTTTGACGCTGACGCGCTTGATGGTATCACGGGACTGCATTTTCACGCGCTTTGCGAGGAGAGCGCGCAGAGCCTGGAGACCGTGCTGATGGCGTTTGAGGAGAAATTCGGCGAGTTTATCCCGCGTATGAAGTGGGTAAATTTCGGCGGCGGACATCACGCAACCAAAGAAGGCTACGACGTCGATCTGCTCATAAATTTGATCAAAAACTTCCGCGAAAAATACGGCGTCGAGGTCTACATAGAGCCCGGCGAAGCGGTTGGCTGGCAGACGGGATTTTTAGCCGCTTCGGTGCTTGATTTCGTGCAAAACGAAAAAACCATAGCCATCCTGGACGTCTCGGCCGAGGCGCATATGCCAGATACCGTGCTGATGCCGTACCGACCGGCGGTGCGAGGCGAGAGCAAGGGTGGTAAATTTAGCTACCGTTTCGGCGGAAACACCTGTCTAGCCGGCGATATCGTGGGGCTTGATGCCGGCGAGCCCGAGTATAAATTTGATGCACCGCTAAGCGTGGGTGACAAAGTGATCTTTGAGGATCAAATCCACTACACGATCGTGAAAAACACGACCTTTAACGGTATAAAGCTGCCTGATTTACTCCTTTTAAAAGAAAACGGCGAGCTTGTTATCGTGCGGGAATTCGGCTTTGAAGAGTATGAGAGGCGAAACTAGATTTGATGCCCTGAACCGCGCCGTTTAGGATGCAAATTTGACATTTGAGAGTACCGTTTCAGCTGTGAATTTAATCAAATTTTACGTCGGGTTTCTGTCTGACACGCGCGTGCGCTAAACCTGCGCCTTTTTAGCACTAAATTTAAAATTTAGCTTATCAGCCGCCGAATTTGCCGTAAATTTAATCACAAACAAAGTTAAATTTAATATAAATAAAATCTAGCTTATATAAATGAATTAATATAGCGGATTATAAATTTGACCCTGATTTTGATAAAAAAGTGCCGCAACTGCCTAAAAATGCATTGTTTTGACGCTAAGCTTGCATTACGTTATTTTTTGATATAATTTCATGAAAATCCGCAAAATTTAGCCTTTGGCTGGATGCCGACCACAACAAGCTTTTTGAGACGGAAAACAAAACCAAAGGGAGATAGCATGACGAGAATTTTTAGTTTGCTTTCGGTTTTCGCCTGTTGGGTCTTAGCTATCGAGGCGAGTCCTAGCACGAACCAGTACCAGAGCAATATCTGGGCTGCGGGTAGAATCGAGAACATTAAGCCTTACGAAGACGGTTTGGGGCCGATTTTCACGTTCATTCAGGGTAACGACTACTTCGCGATAGCGGCCTTGTCGCTTATTTTGGCTGTTATCGGCGCGTTCGTTCTGCACTTTTTGATCATCGGACCGAAACACTTCAGCCACGACGGCAAAAAAGTCTATGCATTTAATATGATAGAGCGCGTATCTCACGGCGCTGCGGCGATCGCATGGATAGTGCTTATACCGACGGGCGTCATTATGATGTGGGGCGCAGAGCTTGGCGGCGGCGCATTTGTTAGATTTTGTAAGGACATCCACGGACTAGCGACGATTTTATTTGCCGTTTCAGTGCCTCCGATGCTGATAGCTTGGACAGTAAGGATGCTACCTGTAGTTTATGATATCAGATGGATGATGATCATCGGCGGATATCTATCAAAGGTTAAACGTCCAGTACCTGCGGGCAAATTTAACGCCGGTCAAAAGGCGTGGTACTGGGTAGCTATCCCCGGCGGTATCGTGATGATACTAACCGGCGCAGCGATGTTCTTCTTGGATTTTAAAACGCCTGACGTAGCTACTTGGCTAGGCGTACCGCAAATCGAAGTTTTAAGAGCTTCTGCGCTAGTTCACAATGTACTTGGTATAGTTTGCGCCGTATTTTTCCTAGTACACATATATATGGCGGCTATCGCGATACACGGCGCTATCTGGTCGATGATAACTGGCTACAAAGAAGAAGAAGAGGTTTACGTACTTCACCACTACTGGTACCAAGAGCTCATCTCTAAAAATAAAATCCCCGTATCTGAATACGAAAAAACTTATCCAAAATTAAAATAATAAAAAAGGAGAAATTTTTCTCCTTTTTTGCTTCAGAGGCGAGCTTGCAAGCCGCCTTTTATACGAAATTTAAAATCTTTTAGATAAAATTCCCCTCAGACTTCAGGTTGAAGAGTAATAAATTTAAGGAAAAATCATGCAAATCGATTGTAGAAATTTAGCTTGCCCTGAGCCGGTCATCAGAACCAAAAATGCGCTTGAAGGCTTAAAAAACGGCGAAAAGCTTGAAATTTTAGTAAATTCAATCGCCCCAAAAGAAAACATAAGCCGCTTTCTAAAAAACCAAAACGTCGAATTTAGCGTAGAGCAAAACGGCGCCGAGACGAAAATCACCGCCGTTAAGGGCGAATCTAAGCTGGAGCTAGCTAATTTTGACGAATTCGTCTGCGAAATCACGCCAAAAGCCAAAAAAACAGTCGTTTATCTAAATGAAGAATACGCCGGAAGCGGTGACGTGGGCGTTAGCTTGCTAGCTAAATTTTTAGGCGCGCTTTTGCAGGTAGAAAAACCGGAGTACGTCATTTGCGTAAATAACGCCGTCAAAATGACGACGAATCGCGCTCATCCAAGCTTCAAACCGCTTAAGGATTTAGAAGCTGCGGGCGTTAAAATTTTAAGCTGCGGTAGCTGCCTAGAGGCGTACAAGCTCGTAAGCGACCTAAGCGTCGGCGAGATGTCAAACGCCTACGAAGTCATGCAAATTTTAACTACGCACGAGCAAATCAAACTATGATTTATAACGACAAACGTCTCACGAAATTCGTCCGAGCGGCGGGTTGAGCGGCCAAGCTTGACCCGTCGGGTCTAAACAAAACTATCGGCGATTTAAATTTAGCTCACCCAAATTTGCTCTCACACATCGGTACAAACGAAGACGCGAGCGTCTTTAAGATCACGGACGACATCGCGCTCGTGCAGACGCTAGACTTTATCACGCCGGTGGCAGACGATCCGTTTGTATTTGGTCAGATCGCGGCCGCAAACAGCCTAAACGACGTATTTGCGATGGGCGGCAAGGTACTAAACGCGCTAAATATCGTCGGTTTTGATAGCTGCAACCTAAGCGGCGAAATTTTGGGCGAAATTTTACGCGGCGGGCAGGACAAAGTCGCCGAATGCGGCGGCGTGATAGTCGGCGGACACACGATAGAGACGCAGCAGATGTATTACGGACTTAGCGTCACGGGCGTCGTTTCGCCAAGCTCCTTTTGGTCAAACAACACCGCGCGAGAGGGCGACGCGCTCATACTCACAAAGCCGCTGGGAACGGGCATTTTAAGCACGGCGATCAAAGCCGATCTGCTAAATTTAACCCAAATCGAGCAGGCCGTCGAGACGATGCGGCAGTTAAATTTTTATGCCGTAGACGCGCTAAAAGGCATCAGCGTAACGGCGGCGACCGACGTCACGGGATTTGGCTTTTTGGGGCATTTAAGCGAAATGCTAAATAATAAAATCAGCTTTGAAATTTACGCGAGTAACGTGCCCGTGATAGCGGCGGCGCGTGAGTTTGCCGATATGGGCATCATCCCCGAGGGCAGCTACAAAAACCGCGAATTTGCGAGTAAATTCGTTAGCGGCGAGGCCGATATCTTGCTTTACGATGCGCAGACTTCGGGTGGATTACTGCTAGCGGTACCGCAAAGCGAGGTAAATTTGGCTCTTTCTCGTCTAAAAGAGGCGGGTTATGAGAGCTCGGTAGTCGTAGGCATAGCTAAAAAACGCGGCGAATACGGCATAAATTTAAGGTAATTAAGCCTTTAAATTTAAACGCGCAAATTTAATCAAATTTGACCCGGCAAATTTGTCGTCCGTATCAAAAACGTAGCAGTCTCAGTAGGTCAAATTTATCAATCAAATTTAACGGCAATTTACCCCGCTCAGGCCTTAGCGTAATAAGTCGTTCCGTTTGAAATATGCTTTTTATAAAGCGTCGTAAACGGCACCAGATCAGCATGTCCGACATAGAGCCTGCCGTGATCGCTCAAAATTTTATGAAAGCGCTCAACCGTTTTTAGCTTAAATTCCTCGTTAAAATAAATCATCATATTTCGCGAGAAAATGATGTCAAATTTGCCCAGCTTAAAGATCGCGTCGTCAAAGATATTCGCCACGCTAAACTCGCATCTAGGCAGCATCTCGCGCTTGATTTCGTACTTGCCGTCGCGTTTTGTGAAGTAGATATTTTTTTGATTGTCGTTTAGGCGGTGCAGCGAGCGCTCGTTATAAACGCCCTTTTTACAGCTATCGATAGCCTCCGAGTTTATGTCGATACCCACGATGCTGACGCGATTTACGTCGAGCAAATTTGAGTGCGCTAGCATACCTAGCGAGTACGCCTCATCGCCCGTCGAGCACGGCGCGCACAGTATCCGCACGCTATCAAGCTCCTCTCTGGCGTAGTAGATCGCGGCTTGCAGCTGCGGCAACTCTCTGTAAAAATAGGTCTCGTTCGTGGTGATCAAATTTACTATCTCTTGCCTCATAAAGCGGTCTACGAGGACTTTTGAGCTTAGAGCTTCAAAGCTTGAAATTCGGTTTGCTTGGCAGAAATTTATTAGGCGCTGCTTTATCATGTCCTTTTTGGACTCCAGATCCACGCCGCACATATTTTTGATGACTTCGACGAATTTATTAAGCCCCGCCACATCGCTAGGAGCGGGCGTCAAATTTGCATTTTCAAGCATGTAAAAACCTTTCTAGTTCCGCTCTTATACCGCCGATGGGTAGCGACTTTAAATTTGCGTTGATTTCTTTCGCGCGTTTTGGCATGCCGTAGACGATCGCGCTCTCCTCGTTTTCGGCGATGCATTTAGCGCCGGCTTTATATAGCTCGTTTAGCCCGCGCGCGCCATCATCGCCGATGCCAGTTAGCAAGATCGCCATGACGTCGGCAAATTTACAAGCCTGCACGCCCGAGTAAAAAAGCACGTCTACGCTGGGGTTGTACGTGGTCTCTTTCATGGGCGAACACATGCCAGCCGTTAGGGGGCTAGCAGAGATTATCTCGGAGTTTTTTTCGCAGATATATATCGCGCTTTTTAGCTGCGTGGGCACGCCTAGCATCACGACCTGCGCCGCGCACTCCTTGTCAAACTGCGAGATAAAACTAGGGATAAAAGCCAGGCTCATATGCTGCGCGATAACGACGCTAGCTCCGTTTAGCTCAAGCCCTTTAAAAAGCCTTTTTAAATGTCCCGGACCGCCCGTCGAGGCGCCGACTAAGACCAGTTTTTGTTTCAAATTTATTCCGTTTTTGAGTTAATTTTACGGCTATTTTATCTTTATTTATATTAAATTTAGCTATAAGGCAAAATACATAAAATAATGCAAATAATTTTATGATAACTAGAAAATTTGGATGAGATTTTAGCGCTTGCGGCAACGGCGGAATAGTCGTCAAATTTTACTTTAAACTCGGCATTTGTACCTAATTTTATGCGTCATTTTTTGTATCTGTCTTCAAATTTACGGCTTTTTGCTACGAGATTTCCATCAAATTTTACTTGATAGCGGGCGGTTTTATTTTCTTTAGATGAGGCTCTTTTTTATCGTGCGTTACCACTTTTTCTAGCGCGTATTTTGGGTAGTTTGCGCCTTTTGACGCATTACCGCTAGCAAAAACTAGAGCCGAAAATAAGATCAACAAAGGCAAGGCTAAAATCGCTATTATTCGACCGTCTTTTTCATTTAAATTTCCTAGTTCGCGCTCAAATTTGCACTTGCAATAAGCCTGCTCTCGCTTCTACTTTGCCGCAAGCGCCCTATTTTTTATTCGTCATTTGATACAAAAAGTTAAAGATTTCCGCGACTGCTTTATAGAGATTTGGCGGGACTTCCTCGTTTAGATCGACCTTGCTTAGAACCTCGATTAGATCGGCGTCCTCTTTGATCGGTATGTCGTGAGATTTAGCTAGATTTATGATGTTTTTCGCCACTTCGCCCGAACCCGTAGCTAGAACCTTAGGGGCATTATCTTTTTGGCGGTTGTAGCCAAGAGCTACGGCTTTTTTAGTTTTTTGCACTTTTGGCAAATTTACGCCTTTTTATCAAAGCCCATATCAAGCTTATCCAGACCGCCGTAAACGCCGCCAAGACGCAGTTTAGGCATAGTTTTTAGGCTAAAATTCGACACTATCAGCCCCTGCTCGCCGATAGCCCTTTTTAGCTCCTTCGCACCGCTTAAAATCAGATCCTTAAACTCCTCTTTTTGCGTCGCGATCGCAAGGTCGATGTATTTGTTTTCGCTGAGCGCCACCATGATGTTGATTTGGCCGAAATTTTGAAAATTTAGGTCAATTTGCGCGTAGTGTTTTTGCTTTTTGCCTTGCTTAAACCTGATATTTCCGCCCTCTACGCCCTCCCAGACGTATGGCAGATAGGTCTGCACGCCGCCCGCGACCGCGGAGGCTAGTTGATGCATCTCGATTTGAGCTAGTAGTTTTGAGGCAGCGTCTTTTACGGGGCTAGCGTCCGGAGACTTTGACTGCATGTTTAAAAGCGCGCTTTTTACGTCGTTTTGTAACACCTTTGCCGTCTCTTCGGCGCTTTTTGGAGTCACTGCGCTAAGCTCGCCGCGAGCGATATTTTGCTGCTTGATTAGCTTGCCGACTTCATCGAGGTTATTTTTTGCTTCAAAGCCCGCTTTATCTGCGATTTGCAGGGCGAAATTTAACTTTCTAGCCGCATTTTGCAGCTTATCTTGCAGCGTTGCACCCTCGCTTCCTTCCGCGCCGTCTCGGACGATTTTTTGCGCAAAATCGTTAAATTTATCCTGCGAGGCCGCAAGCGCGCCAAGCTCGTCCGTTAGATCTTTTATCGCGCTTTTTAGCTCGGCGAAATTTAAAGCAAAACCCCTGTTTTGACCTAGCTTTTCGCTGTTTAAATTTTGCATTTTTTCGCCCGCGTTTGCCAGCAGCTGCGAGACTTTGTTTAGCTCGGCGTTTAGAGTTTTTTCGTTTAGGCTTAGTCCGTTTCCGCTCATGGCGTTTGCTTGCTTATCCATAAATTTAGCCGCGTTTTCGAGCTTATCAGCGATTTTAAAAAGCTGCTTAAAAGGCGAGTCCGCTAGCGTATCTTTGGCCGCGGTTTTAGCGTTTTGTAAAATTTGATCAAGCCTCGCAAAGCTCTCGTTCGTGCTTAGGCTATCATCCTTAGCCAAGGCTGAAATTTGCTCCAAAAGCTGATGATTCGAGAGATTTTTTATATCGCCGAACAGCTTATTTATCGCGCTGGGTAGGTTAAATTTGCCGTTTAGTGCGTCTTTTAAATTTGCTTCCAGCATGATGCCAGAGCTTTTTATCTGCTCGTTTAGCGGCGCGTTTTTTAGATCGGCAACGGGCTTTAAAAACTCTTTTAGCTTGAGTGCAAATTCCTTTAGATCAGGCTCGTTTTCGGCAAGTGCGACGAGGCTTTTCATATCTTTTGCGAGATTTGGCGAGAGCTGTAGATTTTTTGCCTGAGCGGCTAGCTCTTTGGCCTGAGTCGGGCTTGATTTTAGCTCGTTTAAAAGCTTATTTACGAGTTTATCTAGATCCTTTACGGCGTTATCCGCGGCCTCGGAGTCCAAATTTTGCGAGGGTGCTGGCTGATTTTTAAAAAGATTTTTAGTTTCGCCTGCCTGCCCCGTTTGTCCGGCGTTTGCGCCGCCCGTTTTAGGCAGAGCGCCGCTGACTGCGGCCTGGGTCGCGATTTGCGAACTTACTGAGTTACTTACTGATTCCATACGGCTATATCGTCAAATTTGAGATTTTCATTAGCTATTTGCCATCGTGCCCGGACTATGTTCAAAGTCGCTTCTGCTTTCAAGCGGAACGGTCTTTTGCGTGAGGCAAAACGCGATAAGAAACGCAAGCAACGCCACGTAAACCCACATAAAGCCGTCAAAGCCTAAAATTTGCATGCTAGCGCCCATTATCACGGACGAAAGAAGCGAGCCGAAAGAGTAACTAAAAAGTACGGCGCGCCCTACTTCGATGCCTTGGTTTTTGTGCTTTAAAACGTCGTTGGCACGAGCAAGCGATAACGCGTAGAGGCAAAAAGCTCCCGAGCCCAGAAAAAACGACAAAACGTACTGCGCGTAGATAGAGGGCTTAAGCGCCAAAAAACAAATAGCCGCACACAGCGACACGCCCGCGCAGCACATTATCGCGGGACGGCGGCCGAATTTATCCGAAAAACCGCCGATTAGAGAGTGGGCGATAAAGCCGCCCGCCATCGCGACGGTCATAAAAAACGAAACCTCTCTCGCACCGTATCCTTGCAACAGGATATAAACACTAGCCATCGTAAAAAAGCCGTTTATAAGGATACCGGCTACGATACTGGTAATGAGCGCCAAAGGCACGAGCGCAAATACTCTCGGGATCGAGACGCTCTTTTTTTCGGGGATTGGCGGCTCTTTGATACGGATCAAATTTAAAGGAATACTCGAAAACAAAATAAACGCCGCGCTAAGCAAAAGTACGTGAGAAGTGGATAAATTTAGCGATAGCACGAGGATGCCCAGCCCAAAACATACGTAAAACGTGATCTCGTAAAAGGCCAGTACTCGCGAGCGCACTTCGTTTCTGGCACGCGCGTTGAGCCAGCTTTCGATTATCATCAAGATCGAGTAGTAGCAAAATCCTAAACATCCGCGCAAAAACGCCCAAAAGTAGAGGTTTTGGCTAAGATCGTGAAACATCGCCGCGATGCCAAAAAGCGACGCAAATATCCCAAAGCTCCTTATGTGACCGACTTTTGAGACGATTTTATGCGAAAATATCGTAGCCGCCATAGCTCCAACGAAAAATACCGCGATAACAAATCCCGTCTCTAGCTCGCCTGCGCCCATTTTTTTTAGCTCGACGCCGGCAGAACTGATGATGAGGCCGTTTCCCACAAACAAAAACGCCATCCCAACGAATAGTGCAAACATCGATCTGATCGTTATTATCGAGCTATTTCTCATTGCTTTTTACTCCATATATCAAAGCGCCCGCGGGCATCGCCGCAAGCGCGATCAAAAACGCGGCGATATCGAGGTTGCCGTGCCTTTTTAGCGCTAAAAATCCGACGACCAAAACCGCATACGCGATCAACCGGAACGGCACGAATGCGGTAAAATAGTTGGACGAATTTTGCTTTAAATTACGCGCAAAATTTTGCTTTTTTGATGGCTTGGCTTCGCTATCTTGATTTGATTCGCTCAAATTTGACTCGCTTGCCGCGCTCAAATTTGACCCGCTATTTTGGCTTGTGCCGCTTAAATTTTGCTCGTCAAATTTGCCCTGCGCGGCTTTGTTTTGTCCTGTTGCCGCGTCAAATTTAACCAGCACGTTTTCGCCGCTTAAATTTAACTCCGCCGCTTGGTCAAATTTCGCATCTGCTTTTACCGAGCCGTCCAAATTTGACGCGTCCAGACACTTGGCATCTTCGCGGTGCGGGTCATGCCCGTCAAATTTAGCGTTTTCAGCGCGATCAGGAAACTCCTCGTGATTTTCGCCCCATTCGTCTATGTCGTCCTCCGCATAGGCGTCATAGTCTCGCACGCCGTTTTCTACGCGTTTTTTGTAGGCTCTAAAGGTCGCAGCCAGCACCAAAAGCGAGCCCGCAAACGCAACCTGCGAGCTGTAAAACCACGCGCGGCCAAATGCCGCCGAGCCCAGCAAAAGCAAAGCCTCAAACGCGCCGTAAACGGCAAGGAGCTTAAAATTCACTCATCGTCCTCGTCATCGTCTTTCGCGGGTTTAAATTTACCTTTATCTTTTAGTTCGTCGAGACTTTTTATCTGCGCATCGTAGGCCTTTTTGATGTTTAGGCCGGCTGCGGCGATACCGACTGCGATGCCCGCAAACAGCGTCCACGTCCAGCCAGTTTCCTTCATCATCCAGTAGCCAAACCCGGCCCCGATAGCAAGCGCTACGACGATAGAAACGCCCAGACTTAGCTGCTCGGCTCCTTTTACGACGTCGCCTAAATTTATCTTCGCCATTAGGCAAATCCCCAGCTGTTTTTCATGCGTTCTTGTATCGCTTCGCGCTCTTTTCTGGCCTCTTTTAGACGCTCTTCCAGATCGGCGATCCTTGCTTTTACCTCGCGCATTTCTTCGTTTTCGCCAGCCGTCTGCGCGACTATCTCCGCAAAGCTCTCGTCCGCGGCTTTAATGGCAAATTTAATATCCTCTTCGCTCATCGCGTCGCAGATAAAGCCCGTCTCAAACTGGCTAGGCGCTAGATAGACGCCCTTTTTAAGCATTTTGGCGTGAAATTTGGCGTAAAGCTTGACGTCGCTTTTTAACGCATCGTCATAGTTTTTAACCTCGCTTGCGGTAAAGAAAAAGCCAAACATCGAGCCTCGCACCGTTGTTTGCAGAGCGATGCCGTGCTTCGTGGCGACGCTTTTTAGCCCATGAGTGAACAGTACGGCTAGCTTATTTAGGCGGTCATAAAGATCATGATCGGCGAAAATTTTACTCAGGCTTGCGATGCCGGCAGCCATAGCTACGGGATTGCCGCTTAGCGTACCGGCCTGATATACGGCGCCTTCGGGACTTAGGCAGTCCATGATCGCAGCCTTTCCGCCAAACGCCGCCGCCGGGCAGCCTCCGCCGATAACCTTACCAAAGGTCACGAGATCGGCCTCTATGCCGTTAAATTCGAACGATCCGTGCCTGCTCGCGCGAAATCCACTCATAACCTCGTCAAAAATAAGCACCGCGCCGTTTTCGTCGCAAAGGCATCTAAGCTCGCTCAAAAACTCGTTATCGGCAGGCACTAGACCCATATTTCCCGCGATCGGCTCGATGATTAGCGCGCCGATTTTGCCTGGATTTGCCTCAAATATCGCTCGCACGCTAGCTATATCGTTATAGCGCGCTAGATAGGTATTTTTCACCACGTCTGCCGGCACCCCGCCGCTGGAAGCATTGCCGTAGGTCGTCGCGCCGCTGCCTGCTTTTACCAAAAGCGCGTCGCTGTGCCCGTGATAGCAGCCTTCAAATTTTATCAGCCCGTCCTTACCGCTAAAGCCGCGCGCTACGCGGATAGCACTCATCGTGGCCTCTGTGCCCGAGCTTACAAAACGCACCTTTTCGACGTTTTTAAATTCGTCGCAGATTAGTTTAGCAAGCTTCGTTTCCAAATTTGACGGAGCGCCGAAGCTTAGTCCCTTTTTAGTCGTCGCTATCACCGCACTCTCGATGTCGGGATCGCAGTGCCCGAAGATAAGCGGCCCCCAGCTCTGGATGAAGTCTAGATAGCGGTTTCCCTCGATATCGACCAGATATGCGCCCTCGCCGCGGTCCACCACAAACGGCTCGCCACCTACGCTGCCAAACGCGCGAACGGGCGAATCCACGCCGCCCGGGATATATTTTTTAGCTAGCCCGAAAGCTTCTTTGTTCGTCATTTTTTATCCTTGTTGAAATTTATAACGTATTCGTAAAGCAAATTTATCTCTTCGTCGGTAAGAAAGTAGCTAGGCATCACGCTTCTAGCACTTAGTACACCCTCTTTAAACGTCTCAAAATCAAGATTGTTTATCCGAGGCGCTCTTAGCTCGTCGTCGATGACCTGCTTGGTTTTTTTATCGAAATGTCTATATTTTGATATGAGTGAGCCCTCGCCGCCCTTGCCGTGACACTTGTCGCAGCCGATGCCGCGCGGGTTTTGATAGAGCATCTTTGCGTATTCGTTTTTCGTGATAAAATCGCTCGCAAACGCCGCGCCGCAAAGCAACCAAAAAATCAGCCAAATTTTCATAAATTCTTTCGCTTTTTCGTAAATTTAATCTAAAATTAGCTATCATACAATCTTTGCGATTAAAAAGTAATAAAGGACGAAAATGACGATATTAGACGGCAAAAACGTAAGCGCGCAGGTAAAAGAAAGAGTAAAAAACGAAGCGTTAAATTTGAAAAATCAAGGCATAGAGCCGGCGCTTGCGGTAATACTGGTCGGCGAGGATAAAGCCAGCCAAACCTACGTCGCGGCAAAAGAAAAAGCCTGCATAGCATGCGAGATAAAAAGTGTAATGCACCGCTTGCCAGAGTCTACGACGCAAAGCGAGCTAATCGCGCTAATAGACGTGTTAAATTTAGACGACGGCATCGACGGTATCCTGGTTCAGCTACCGCTACCAAAGCATATAGATACGAATAAAATTTTAGAAACCATTAGCCCCGAAAAAGACGTGGACGGCTTTGCCGCGATAAACGTCGGCAAACTAGCTAGCGGGCTAGACGGGTTCGTACCGTGCACGCCGCTAGGCATAATGGAAATTTTTAAAGCCTACGATATAAATTTAGAGGGCAAAAACGCCGTCGTGATCGGACGTAGCAACATCGTGGGCAAACCGATGGCAAATCTACTGCTAAACGCCAACGCGACCGTAACCGTGACACATAGCAAAACGCGAAATTTAAAAGAAATTTGCGCGGACGCCGACATCCTAGTGGCCGCTATCGGTAGGGCGGATTTCGTAACGGCTGATATGGTAAAAGACGGCGCAGTCGTGATCGACGTAGGCATAAACCGCATGGACGACGGCAAGCTAAAAGGCGACGTCAAATTTGACGAAGTAGCGCCGAAATGCTCGTTTATAACGCCAGTTCCCGGAGGCGTAGGGCCGATGACCATCGCGATGCTACTGTCAAACACCATAAAATCAGCCAAAAACCGCGCGAAAAAGGCATAAATTTTGAAAAAAGCGTTTAATAAATTTTTAGATTTTTCAAACAGCTGGACGGGCACGGTCATCATCGTCTTGCTCGTGATTTTCTTTGTCGCGCAGGCTTTCGTGATACCGTCCGGATCGATGAAGGACACGCTCTTAGTCGGCGATCATCTTTTTGTTAAAAAATTTAGCTACGGCATCTCGACTCCGCGCATTCCGTGGATAGAGGTCAAAGTTTTGCCTGATTTTAACGGTAACGGCCACCTCATCGAGGGCGCAAAGCCCGAGCGCGGCGATATCGTAGTTTTCCGCTATCCGCACGACGAAAAGATCCACTACGTCAAGCGAAATTTCGCAGTCGGCGGCGATGAAGTGATATTTACGGAAAAGGCGCTATTTTTGCATCCGCACGAGGGCGAGGAGTTTATAAAGGCAAATTTCGACGAAAAAGATATAGTTAAATTTGGCGGCAAGCTTTTCGTACGCGAGCCATATAAATTCGGCGGCATACACTACGACGAGAGGGTAAATTTATTTGAACTAGCCGTAAACTACCTAAACGCGAGCAAATTTGCCATGCAACCCGTTATCGTAAACGAGCTGCCAAGCATAGGCAACTATCCGTTTAACGCGTTTTATTTTCAGGTTCCAGAGGGCGAGTTTTTCATGATCGGCGATAACCGCGACCACTCGAACGACAGCCGCTTTTGGGGGCCAGTGGCCTACAAAAACATAGTCGGCAAGCCTTGGTTTGTATATTTTAGCTGGGATGATGAATACAAAATCAGATGGAACAGAGTCGGCAAGAGCGTGGACTTTATACAAAACTCGCCTGAGCTGCTAGACGCCGCCAGAGCCGAAGCTAAAAACGACGGAAACAAGATCGAATGAACCTTGACAGCATCGACTTTGCACAGGTTGCGATCCTAGTCGCCGTGCTCGTTATCTCCGTCGTCGGGCACGAGATCGCGCACGGATATGCGGCGTTTAAATTCGGCGACTTGACCGCCAAAAATTTGGGGCGGTTAAGCATAAATCCCATAAAACACGTCGATCCGCTAGGTACTATCGTCGTGCCGGCACTCATGTACCTTAGCACGGGAGTGACGTTTGGCTGGGCTAAACCCGTACCCATAAATTTACGCACGGTGCTTTATAACGGCGGCTACAAGGCCGCTATCATCGTCGCGCTTGCGGGTATCGCATACAACCTTGCTCTTTTTGCGCTAGCGTTTTGCCTATTTAAATTTATAGGTTTTGACGGCGCGGTAGCGGAGTTTGTATTTATGCTTGCAGCCGTAAATTTAGTCCTAGCCCTCTTTAACCTCTATCCCATCCCGCCTCTTGATGGCTCAAAGGCGCTTGAGTATCTTTTACGCATTTTTGGGCTTCACGGCGCGGCAAACTGGCTAAATAGCATGCAAAGATACGGCTTTATCGCGCTAGTTATCATCGTGATCTCGCCGCTAAAGGATTATTTTTTCGAGCCGATACGATATGCCGTGGCGATCATGAGGATGTTTTTGTAAACGGCAAATTTTAAAATTTAGCCTAAATTTCGCTCCTAAAGGCTTGCGGCGAAATTTTACTTTAATGCTTTTTTGCTATAATTAAGCATTTTTTAGCTTATGGAAATTTCATGAAAATAGACAAAATTTTTATCGCGAGCGACCACGCGGGCTTTGATCTTAAGGCGCAAATTTGCGGGCTTTTAAAAAACGAAGGTTTTGACGTATGCGATCTAGGAACGCATAGCAAAGATAGCGTCGATTATCCAGATTTTGCCGAGCTTATGGCGCAAAATTTACGCGGCGAGAACGAATACGGCGTGCTAATCTGCGGCACGGGTATCGGCATCAGTATCGCGGCCAACCGCCATTCGCACGTTCGCTGCGCGCTTTGTCACGACGTCACAACGGCAAAACTAGCGCGCGAGCACAACGACGCAAACGTACTAGCCATGGGCGCTAGAACGATCGGCGACGCGGTTGCGGCAGATATGATAAAAGCCTTTTTCGCTACCGAATTTGCCGGCGGCAGGCACGAAAGACGCGTGAAAAAGCTAGGAGGCGAGAAATGACTGATTGGCTCGTACTTACCGTTTTGATATGCATTTGTATCTATCTCACTGTTATGGTGTTTTATTTTAAAACCTTGCTTAAAAAAGAGCGCGCGACACGCGATTTTATGAAAAACAATCTCCAAGATACCGAAGTCGTCATCCGCAAGCTGCAAGTCCAGCTACAGCGCGGTCTTGGCAACATCGACATCCTCACAGACGAACTCAATAAAGTCAAAAACGATGCCAACGCCCTTCGCACCAGAAACTCGCAGTACCGCCTAGAAAACGACAAACTCCGCCAGCGTATCCGCGAACTAGAGGGCAAAATCGAAGCGCTACTATAAATCAAATTTAAAGGCAAAAAATGAAAGAACTAGACAAAGCGGGGAAGGAGTTTTTATTAAATTCTATCCGCTGCATAAACGATTTTCCAAAACCTGGCATAGTATTTCGCGATATCACGACGCTACTGAATAATAAAGAGGCGTTTAATTTTTTAATGGATCATCTAGTTGCCAGATACGAGGACGCCGATATCGATTTTATAGCCGGCATCGAGTCGCGCGGATTTATATTCGCAGCGGCCTTGGCAGCTAGGCTGCGACTGCCTTTCGTGCCGATTAGAAAGCCTAAAAAACTACCCTACATCACGATCTCGCAAAAATATAGCCTAGAATACGGCGTGGATGAGGTGCAAATTCACGTTGACGCATTCGGCGAAAAAGCGGGCGCAAAAGTGCTTTTAATCGACGATCTAATCGCTACGGGAGGCACGGCCAAGGCTAGCGTCGAGCTAATCAATCAAACAAACGCCGTTTGCGTAGAGGCCTGCTTTTTGATTGATTTAAAGGATCTTGGCGGTAGCGCAAATTTACGCTCGCTAACTAAAATTTACAGCATTTTGGAGCTATGATGGAAGAATTTTTTACAAAACTGCTCATCGAGTACGGCTACATCATACTTTTCGTCTGGTGCATAATGGAAGGCGAAATGGCGCTCATAATGGCTGGAATCCTCTCTCATCAAACGCATATGCATATCGCGCCGGCCATCTTCGTAGCAGGTCTGGGCGGCTTTGTCGGCGATCAAATTTACTTTTATCTAGGCCGCTATAACAAAAAATATATCGCCAAAAAGCTTCATACCCAGCGCCGTAAATTTGCCATCGCGCATATAATGCTGAAAAAATACGGCTGGCCGATCATCTTTATCCAGCGCTATATGTACGGCTTTCGCGTCATCATACCGATGACCATAGGCTTAACTGGATACAGCGCAAAAAAATACGCGTTTATAAACCTAATAAGCGCGTGGTGCTGGGCTGCGATTACGATAATTCCCGCGTGGGTTTTGGGCGAGCACATACTTGATATACTGCACAAAGCAAAAGAGCACTGGTACGTCGCCGTGCCGGTAGTAGCGCTATTTTTAGGTGCTCTGCTCTACGGCTTTAGGCGCATAGAAAATAAAATTTTAAACGATAGGAGACACAGAAGTGCAGTTTCAACTCACTAATAAAAAACTAAGCGAAATCAAGGCTGATTTGGAGCTGATTTTCGTCGTAGATAAAAACCTAAAACATAAATTTATAAAAGACGAAAAGGCGTTTAAATTCGCCAACTACAAGGGCGAGAGCGTCTTGCTTTTGCTAGAAAGCGGCAGGATCTACGTACCGCTAAATAAGCTTGGCTACGACGAGCTTCGCATAGCTGCGGCAAAAGCCTATAACGCCGTAAAATCGCTAAACGTCAAAAGCATTAAACTAGCCTCATACGTCGCAGGCTGCCAGAAAATGAGCTTTCAAGCTCTAACCGAGGGCTTTTTGCTAGGCGCTTACGAATTTAACAAATACAAAGAAAAAAAAGAAAAATACGCACTAAAAGATATTATTTTTAGCCAAGAGGAATATAACGACAAGGAAGTCCGCGAAAACGACGCGCAAGACGGCTTTGCTCACGGCGAGATAATCGCTTCTGCGACAAATTTCACCAAAGACGTCGTAAACGAAATACCCGAAATCTACACTCCGCAAAAAATGGCCGAGGACGCGCAAAATTTAGCCGAGTCTAGCCCAAATTTAAGCTGCAAAATTTACGACGAGAAATTCCTCGAAAAAGAAAAGATGAACGCATTTTTAGCCGTAAACAGAGCCAGCGTCCATCCGCCTCGCCTCATCCATCTTATCTATAAGCCAAAAGGCGCTAAAAAGCGCGTAATCTTCGTCGGCAAGGGACTAACCTACGATAGCGGCGGGCTTAGCTTAAAGCCGGCTGATTATATGCTAACGATGAAAGCCGACAAAAGCGGCGCGGCAGCGGCGATGGGTATAATTAAAGGCGCGGCCGAGCTAAATTTACCATTTGAAATTCATGCCATTTTAGGCGCGACGGAAAATATGATCGGCGGCAACGCCTATAAACCAGACGACGTGCTGATCTCTCGCAGCGGCATTAGCATCGAGGTGCGAAACACCGACGCGGAGGGCCGTTTGGTGCTCGCAGACTGCCTTAGCTACGCGCAGGATTTTAAGCCCGATATCCTCATTGATATGGCGACACTAACGGGCGCTTGCGTGGTCGGACTTGGCGAATACACTAGCGGCATAATGGGCAACAACGAGGAGCTAAAAGCGGAATTTAAAGCAAAAGCGACAAAAAGCGGCGAGCTAAATACGATTTTAGAGTTTAATCCGCACCTGCGCGAGCTAATCAAAAGCCAGATCGCAGACGTCAGCAACACAGGTTCTAGCCGTTACGGCGGCGCGATCACGGCTGGGCTTTTCCTCGATAAATTTATAAAAGACGAATTTAAAGACAAGTGGATACATCAAGATATCGCAGGCCCCGCATACACCGAAAAAGCTTGGGGATATAACCAAGCAGGCGCGACGGGAGCCGGCGTGCGAATGAATCTTTATTATCTATGCGCTATGGCAAAGGAGCTGTAATGGGACTAGCAGTAGGTATCGTAGGTTTGCCAAACGTCGGCAAATCAACCACTTTTAACGCGCTAACGAAGGCGCAAAACGCCGAGAGCGCGAACTATCCGTTCTGCACGATCGAGCCAAACAAAGCCGTCGTACCGGTGCCCGATAAGCGCCTAGGCGAGCTAGCCAAAATCGTAAATCCAAATAAAATCCAATACTCCACGATCGAATTCGTCGATATCGCGGGCCTCGTAAAGGGCGCAAGCGCGGGCGAAGGTCTGGGAAATAAATTTCTCTCAAACATCCGCGAGACCGAGGTGATACTGCATATCGTGCGCTGCTTTGAGGACGAAAACATCACGCACGTAGAAGGCGGCGTCGATCCCGTACGAGACGTCGAGATCATCGAAACCGAGCTCATCCTCGCCGACATCGAACAGCTAAACAAAAAAATCGAGCGCCTAACTCGTGAAGCTAAAGCAAACGCAAAAGGCGCAAAAGAGGCGCTAGAGACGGCAAATGCGCTGCTAGCTCACCTAAATGACGGCAAAAGCGCGAGCAGTTTCGGCGGCAAGGACGACGACGCGTTTATAAATTTAAACAAAGAGCTAAGGCTACTTAGCGCAAAAGAGGTCGTTTACGGCGCAAACGTCGATGAGGACGGCATCTCAGAGGATAGTAAATACGTACAGGCGCTTCGCGAGTTTGCCGCGCGCTCGGGACACGAGGTTATCAAGCTTTGCGCCAAGATCGAAGAGGAGCTCGTGGGGCTTAGCGACGAAGAGGCGCATGAATTTCTAAGCTCGCTCGGCACGAACGAGAGCGGCCTAGAAAAGATCATCAAAACGGCGTTTGCGAAGCTAAATTTGATCAGCTACTTTACTGCGGGCGTCGTCGAGGTGCGCGCGTGGACGATCGTAAAAGGCTGGAAAGCGCCAAAAGCCGCCAGCGTCATCCACAACGACTTTGAGAGGGGCTTCATCAGAGCCGAAGTCATCGGCTACGAGGACTACATCGCGTGCGGCGGCGAAAACCCGGCAAAAGAAGCGGGCAAAATGCGCCTAGAAGGCAAGGACTACGTCGTTCAAGACGGCGACGTGATGCATTTTAGATTTAACGTCTAAGGCGCAAAATCGGTCAAATTTGGCTTTATAGCCGAGCGGTTTTTTGGCTAAATTTGACCGCCTTTCTTTATTGCCGCGCAGCTAACGAGCCTAAACGTGAGCAAAATAAATTTGACGCCTTTTCGTGCCGATGTTTTATTTACCCCAGCAACCTGTGCCGCAAAATTTATTTTAGCCCTTAAGAGCGCGTTAAATTTAGCTCGGCGCGGTTTTGCCGCTCAAATTTGACTCGCGTCAGATTTAAGGAAAAATTTGAAAAAGATCATAGCCGTTTGCGTAACCACATTAAATTTACTCCATACTCAAATAATTTTCAAGGACACCAAGATTGCGTCGCTTTAGCACATCGTCGCACCGCTTAGGTAGCGTGCCCAGATACTACAAACCTATCGATAAAGTTGTATGCAAGCTCTACAAAGAGGCAAAGTAGGTCAAATTTGAAAAACAAAACTAGTAAAATTTAACAAAGGAAAGCAATGTTAAAACATGTCTTACTGTTACTTTTTGCGCTAAATTTTGCTCTCGCAAATTTAACAGACGAAGGCCAAACGGCCTACGACGCTGGCGATGAGCAAAGGGCGGCTAAAATTTGGCAAAAAGCGTGCAAATCAGGCGAAGCACGCGGCTGCGTAAGGCTTGGGTTTTTACATCAAAGCGGCAAAGGCGTAGAACAAGATGACGCAAAGGCTAGCAAATTTTACGAAAAAGCCTGCGACGCGGGCGAGCTATCAGGCTGCGATAGGCTAGCCTCGCTCTACCAAAACAGCGGCGAACACGCCAAAGCCGCCACGATTTTTGAGCGAGCCTGCGAAAAAGGATTTGGTTTAAGCTGCTATAATCTAGCTCAAATTTACGAAGCGGGCGTCGGCGTCGCACCAGATGAAAGTAAGGCGCTAGACCTCTACGTAAAAGCCTGCGAGCGCGGATATGCCGTAGTTTGCTACTATCTAGGCGGCATGTACGCGGACAGCTGGGTGAGCGAAAGCGACGAGGCTGCGAAAAACTCGAAAAACGCGCTCAAATTTTACTCGCTTGCCTGCGATGGTAAAATTTACGAAGCGTGCGAAGCTTTGGGCAGGCTTTACGAGGACGGCGAGGCGGGTTTTGCGCAGGATATCAAGACTGCTAGATCCTACTACGACAAAGCCTGTGCCGTAAATGCCTACAAATGCAGCGGCAGCGAGCGTCTGGACGAGCTACAGGGCGGCTGGGCGCAGTATCAAAGCGGGCAGTTTGAGGCAGCCTACGAACTGGGCAAAGAGTCGTGCGACAGGGGCGTAGCAAACGGCTGCGCGGCACTAGGAGAACTCTACGCAAAGGGGCTTGGCGGAGTACGGCAAGATAGCGAGCAGGCGGTCAAATTTCACGAGAAGGCCTACGAAGGCAGCTTTGGAGCTTCTTGCTCCGAGCTTGGCGATATGTTATTTCATGGACGCAGCGTAAAAAAGGACGTTTCTCGCGCGCTGGAGCTTTTTGAAAAGGCCTGCCTACTTTGGCGACTAGATGCCTGCGAGAGCCTAGCGGACGCGTATTTTGAGGGCGTAGACGTGCCGCAAGATATCCCAAAAGCCTTTAACTTTTACGGGATCGCCTGCTACAACGGGCTAAAACCGGCCTGTACGAATCTAGGCGCGATCTACGAAAAAGGCATAGGCGAAGTGGTAAAAGCCGACGCCAATGAGGCTGCGAGCCTTTTTGGCGAGGCTTGTGAAGCCGGAGATGCGCGCGGGTGCCTAAATCTAGCGCGCCGCCTTGAAAACAGTGACAAAAAACAAGCCGCCGTGCTACGCCAAAAGGCGCAAAAGCTGCACGAAAAAGAGTGCAAGGCGGAGCTAGTTAAAAAGTGCATGGAGTTTAAAAAATCAACTAACAAAGGAGAAAAACATGAGTTTTAAAAAAGTTTCGTTTGCCGCCGTTGCGGCCGTTTGTCTATTTTTAGGCGGCTGCACCCAGCCTAGAACCACGCAGATAGAGCTACCAAAAAGCGCGCTAGATAGCGTAAATCTACCAAACGAAGTAGCCATAGACGGCGAAAAATTCGTCTTAAAGCAAAAAAACGCAAGAACGGCGGAATTTTATCTACCGAGTGAAAAAGTGGGCTTTAAATGGAGCAAGCTAGTAAGCGTCACCGTCGATGAAAACGCCGATATCAACGAATATCAAAAGACCTTTGTAACCGCGTTAAAAAGCGGGCAGTTTGGCAAAGC
>ERZ773059.444-NODE-444-length-22453-cov-10.315519_pt1 | contig 22453 bp, 23 predicted proteins | sample MGYA00580514_ERZ773059 | MGnify/ENA primary metagenome ERZ773059 (study PRJEB29015, sample SAMEA2737981) | human oral metagenome | biome: human oral; feature: human-associated habitat; material: dental | place: China | collected 2056 ...
GGAAGGGCCATCGCTCAACGGATAAAAGGTACTCCGGGGATAACAGGCTGATTCCGCCCAAGAGTTCATATCGACGGCGGAGTTTGGCACCTCGATGTCGGCTCATCACATCCTGGGGCTGTAGTCGGTCCCAAGGGTATGGCTGTTCGCCATTTAAAGTGGTACGTGAGCTGGGTTTAAAACGTCGTGAGACAGTTTGGTCCCTATCTGCAGTGGGCGTTGGAAGTTTGACGGGGGCTGCTCCTAGTACGAGAGGACCGGAGTGGACGAACCTCTGGTGTACCGGTTGTCACGCCAGTGGCATCGCCGGGTAGCTAAGTTCGGAAGAGATAAGCGCTGAAAGCATCTAAGCGCGAAACTCGCCTGAAGATGAGACTTCCCTTGCGGTTTAACCGCACTAAAGAGTCGTTCGAGACCAGGACGTTGATAGGTGGGGTGTGGAAGCGCGGTAACGTGTGAAGCTAACCCATACTAATTGCTCGTGAGGCTTGACTCTATCATTTGAAGAACTTCAAATATAAAAGCTTACTGACTGATTCAGTCATCACTAAATAATTGATTAAGGCTTTACCGATTTGTAACAGTTTAAGTTTGGCGGCCATAGCGAGTTGGTCCCACGCCTTCCCATCCCGAACAGGACCGTGAAACGACTCAGCGCCGATGATAGTGTGGTTCTTCCATGTGAAAGTAGGTCACCGCCAAACACCCATTCCGAAGCCCCCGACTGATGTCGGGGGCTTTTTACATGCCTGTCGGTTCTATCGGTTTGGCGATAGGTGATGGGGTAAGGGGTGCAAGAATATTGATGAACCGATACCTATTGAGTGTTCGTGCATTCTTGGTATTTGGATTATGTATGATTACCCTGTTGTTATTCTTGAACAAAAGTACTGAAAGTTACGGTTAACTGTTTGGAATATTTGAAATCAAACGATATTTGCGTTAATATGGCGTAAGCATTTATGTGGGTATGGGCTGTTGCCCTATCTGCGTATGTGACAGTGTTTACCGCTTGGAATAAAACCATTCTGTAGACTTCCTGACTGATTCAATCAAACACGTTATGGGAAAAAATCTGATGAAGAAATTTTTATTTGGTGCATTTGCCGCCGTCTGTGCGGCGTTCTCTTTGGCTGCCGTGAACATCAATACCGCGTCTTCTGCCGAACTGGAGGCCTTGCCGGGTATCGGCCCGGCTAAGGCGAAATCGATTGTGGAATACCGTCAGAAGAACGGTGCGTTCAAATCGGTGGAGGAGCTGAAAAACGTGAAGGGCATCGGTGATGCGGTGCTGAACAAGTTGAAGGCGGAGGCGACGGTTTCTTCTGCCGCGCCTAAGGCCGCCCAGCCTGCCGTGAAAAAATAAGCCTGACGGTTAACTGCCGTAGACGCCGCCCCGAGGCCGAACCGTTTGCGGTTCGGGTTGACGGGCGGCTTTGTATGGGGCCGGGAATGAAGACCTGGACAAATGGAGACTTTACATTGGGTAAAGGGATAAATGGATAGCCTCTTGTCGGATGAGGATATAAAAGATAAAGGGAATAAAGAGATGTACTTAAATGTATTTGATGGAAAACGGAATAGGGCAACTGTGCAGAGGGGCTACTCTTTGATACAGCTGTTGGTGGTGATGTTGGTGGCTTCGATATTGGCTAGGCCGTCTGAAAGATACTTAAGATTAGTTTTCAGACGGCCTTGTTGTAAGATTAGTTTTTGATATTGGCGTACTTTTTTAAATACAGATAAAATCCCTGTTAATTATTTATAACGATATTTTTAGGATACACAGTGCTTGCTTTGGATTATTGTCATCAAAAGGCTGCAGAAAGCCATTCCAGTTTTTTATCCGGCTTTCGTTTTTTATCGGTAGAAAAACGGAATGCGATCACTGTTTTATACGCTTTTTGTCGCGAACTAGATGATGTGGTTGATGGCTGTACCGATCCAAATGTAGCTCAGATAACGTTAAATTGGTGGCGCAGTGATTTGGAGAAAGTATTTAATAATGAGATGCCTGAGCATCCCGTTCATCAAGCTTTAAAAGATATTCGGGTAAATTTTGACTTGCCGAAGAATGAATTTGAAGCTTTGATTGATGGTATGCAGATGGATTTGGAGCAGGCTCGTTATGGTGGTTTTGATGAATTAAAGCTGTATTGCTACCGTGTTGCCGGGGTGGTGGGTTGTCTTATTGCGCGGATTTTAGGTTTTTCCAATCCGAAAACTTTGGAATATGCGGACAAAATGGGCTTGGCTTTGCAGTTGACGAACATTATTCGCGATGTGGGCGAAGATGCGCGGCAGGGAAGAATTTATCTACCGATAGAGGAAATGCAGAAGTTTGACGTGCCTGCCAACGTAATTATGCAGTGCAAACCGGCAGACAATTTTGCAAAATTGATGCAATTTCAGGTAAATAGGGCGCGTGAAACTTATCGTGAAGCGATGTTGCTTTTGCCGGCTGAGGATAAGAAATCGCAAAAAGTCGGCCTGATTATGGCGGCTATTTATTATGCGTTGTTGAATGAAATCGACCGTGATGGTGCGCAAAATGTTTTGACTTATAAAATTGCGATTCCTTCTCCCCGTAAAAAACGTATTGCTTTGAAAACTTGGCTGTTTGGATTTAAACCATGAATACTAAGCGTCCAAAAATTGCTGTGATTGGTGCCGGTTGGGCAGGTTTGTCTGCGGCGGTTTCCCTGATTCATCGAGCCGATATTTCTTTGTTTGAGGCCGGGAGACAGGCTGGCGGTAGGGCGCGTCCCTTGTCCGGAAAAGATGATGGATTCAGCTTTTTGGATAATGGGCAGCATATCTTGTTGGGTGCGTATCATGGTGTTCAAACTTTGATGCAACATATTGGCGTTCAACCTGAATCAGCCTTTTTACGCCAGCCTTTGCGATGGTACATCCATGAAGGATTACAGTTTCAGACGGCCTCTCTGCCTGCACCTTGGCATTTGCTTGTCGGCATCCTGCGTGCTAAAAATCTTTCTTTTTCATTGAAAATCAAATTTCTGTCGGATATGTCGGCATTGCGACGTTGGGCAGCTCATCATAAAACCGATTTGACGGTTGCAAAGTGGTTGAGAACACGAAATGTTCCCCGCAGCCTGCTTGGCCAATTTTGGCAACCTTTGGTTTGGGGTGCTTTAAATACGCCGTTAGAACAGGCATTGTTGCGCACTTTATGTAATGTATTGAATGATGGCGTGTGGTCTGAAAAGGAGAACAGCGATTATCTTTTGCCTAAGCAGGATTTAGGGCGGATCGTAGCCGAGCCGGCTTTGGATTTTCTACACAAACATGGTGCAAAGATATATCTTGAAACTCGTGTTTCCCATTTAAACCATCATATTGATGGCCGAATTGAAATCAATGGTGAAGTATTTGATGCGGTGATTTTGGCTGTTGCGCCATATCATGTTGACGCACTTCTGCCTGAAGATACGCCTGACTATATTCAGACGGCCTATCAATCGTTGCACTATCATGCGATTAGCACGGTTTATTTGCGTTATGCCCAAGCAGTCAAACTGCCTGCACCTTTAACCGGGTTTGCCGATGGTGCGGCGCAATGGGTGCTGCATCGGGGGGCGTTGGGTTTGCCGGATAATGAAGTTGCGGTTGTCATCAGCGTTTCCGATTGCACCGAGGCTTGGAAGGATAAAGATTTGGCCGAGAAAATTCATGCGGACATTAAGCGGGTTTGTCCGTATTTGGATAAGCCCGAAGCCGTACGCATTATTACGGAAAAACGCGCGACTACGGCGGCAACGGTTGATTTTGTACAACCTGATTTCTCATGGTTGCACCATCGCCGTATTTATCCGGCCGGCGACTACCTCCATCCGCGCTATCCGGCAACATTGGAGGCTGCGGTTCAGTCTGGCTTTGCAGCGGCTGAAAAGCTGATGCTGGACTTACGGTTTGAATAAACTGAGGCCGTCTGAATGTTCAGACGGCCTTTTTGACTTTACAAAACTTACCAAGCCGATACAATATCCGAAACCATAAAGTTCAAGGAAAAGTCATGACGACATTAGCGAACAAAACGATCTTGATTACCGGCGCATCCCAAGGCTTGGGCGAGCAGGTTGCCAAAGCCTATGCGGCTGCCGGAGCGACTGTCATTTTGGTGGCTCGTCATCAAAAGCGTTTGGAAAAAGTATATGATGCCATTGTGGCTGCGGGCAGCCCCGAGCCGTTTGCCATCTGCTTTGATTTGATGAGCGCGGAGGAGAAAGAGTTTAAGCAATTCGCGGAAACTATTGATGAAGCAACCGGCGGAAAATTGGATGGCGTGGTGCATTGTGCCAGCTATTTCTATGCCTTGTCGCCATTGGACTTCCAAACCGTATCGGAATGGGTCAACCAATACCGCATCAATACCGTTGCGCCTATGGGCTTGACCCGTGCGCTGTTCCCATTGTTGAAGCAATCCGAAGACGCTTCTGTAATTTTTGTTGGCGAAAGCCACGGCGAAAAACCGCAAGCCTATTGGGGCGGTTTCGGTGCCTCCAAAGCCGCGCTTAATTATTTGTGTAAAGTGGCTGCGGATGAGTGGGAACGTTTTGACAACCTGCGTGCCAATGTTTTGGTGCCGGGTGCTATCAATTCGCCGCAACGTATCAAATCGCATCCGGGCGAATCGAAAAGCGAACGTAAAAACTACGAAGATGTCCTGCCACAATTTATTTGGTGGGCAAGCCAAGAGAGCAGGGGGCGGACAGGCGAAATCGTCTATCTGTAAATATACTTGCTCAGAGTGGTTTAAAAACATGAGGCCGTCTGAAATTTGTATTTTCAGACGGCCTTTAACTTATTAAGTTTTATATCTAAATAATGGAAGTTTGATGTTTGACGTGTTCGCAGGCAAACATCAGGCTGGCACAAAATTAGATATAGTAATCTAAGTTATAGTTATATTGGATAAATATGACGGAATTTGACTTTATCAGACAATATTTGCAGCGACAAAAATCGGAAGGTCTGATTTTGGGCATAGGGGACGATGCCGCTATTATTCGCCCAAGTAACGGATTTGATTTATGTTTTAGCGCTGATATGTTGGTCAAAGGCAGACATTTTTTTGAAGATGTTTTGCCTGAAGATTTGGCATGGAAAATGCTTGCAGTAAATTTATCCGATATGGCCGCTATGGGTGCCAAGCCGCGTTGGGTGTTGCTCAGTGCTGCGCTGCCTGAATTGAATCAAGACTGGCTCAAACGTTTTTGCGATAGCTTTTTTGCTTTGGCCGCGCGTTTTGATACGGTGTTGATTGGTGGCGATACCACCAAAGGCGATTTGGTCTTTAATGTAACGATAGTAGGTGAAGTTCCGACAGGGCGTGCCCTGCGGCGGGATGCGGCCGAAGTCGGCGACGATATTTGGGTATCGGGTCGGTTGGGTTTGGCTGCCGCTGCGTTGAACAAACATCTGGGGCGTTATCAATTACCGTCTGAAATCATGGCGGTTTGCGATGATAAATTGCTCCGTCCAGAGCCGCGCGTTTCATTGGGTCAGGCATTGTTGTCGTTTGCCCATGCCGCGCAAGATGTTTCAGACGGCCTGGCTCAAGATGTGGGGCATATTTTAAAAGCCTCTGCTGTCGGGGCGGAAATATTTGCCGATTGTGTGCCGTCGTTGCCTGAATTGAAAAACGTATTGTCGCGTGAACAATGGTTGTCGGCAGTATTGGCCGGCGGCGATGATTACGAACTGATTTTTACTGCTGCTCCAGAAGACAGGGAACGTGTTTGTCAGGCAGCGGAACAAAGTGGCGTACCGGTCGCCCGAATTGGTAAAATTACTGACTCAGGCTGTCTGAATATTTTGGATGCCGAAGGCGGCGTATTGGAACTGACTTCTTTAGGATTTGATCATTTTGGCTGAACGTAAACCTACTTTTTCTTGGCTGTTGCACAAACCATTGTGTTTTTTAGGATTCGGTTTCGGCAGCGGCTTGTCGCCGGTTGCGCCGGGTACGGCTGGAACACTGGCAGCATTACCTCTGGCTTTTGTATTGTGCCTGTTGGGCATAGACGGCTGGATATTGCTTTTATTGTGTATCGCCTTGTTTTTTTGGGGTATCCGCATTTGCGGTTATACCGAGAAGGAACTGGGCATTCAGGATTACGGCGGTATCGTCTGGGATGAAATTGTCGCGATGCTGCTGGTGCTGTCGCTGATTCCGTTTAAATGGAGCTGGTGGCTGGCTGCTTTTGTTATTTTCCGCTTGTTTGATGCGTTGAAACCATGGCCGATCAAATGGTTTGACCGGCGGATTCATGGAGGTTTAGGCATTATGCTTGATGATTTAATTGCGGCTGTGATGACCTTGATGGTCTTAGGCCTGTTTTATTGGATTGCGTGATGCGTTTTAAGTGTTTCGACCCTTTGCAAAAATAGGGCGGACACGCCGGAATTATCCGGATTGAAATAAAATAAATACCATACGGGGTAAACAATTATGAATGAAATCGAGATTAACGTGGAGCCGCGTTATATGGCCGGTCAGAGCGACGTCTATCGCGACCGCTATGCCTTCAATTATCTGATTACCATCTGCAACCGCAGTGATGAAATCATTACTTTGCGTCAGCGTTTTTGGGAAATCACCGACGGACACGGTGAGACAGAGCAGGTCGGTCATGCCGGCCTGATTGAAGAGCAACCTGTTTTGTACCCGGGCGAAGCCTATGAGTACAACAGCGGTTCGCAAATCAGTACGCCTTGGGGCAGTATTGAAGGCGCTTATGAATTTGAAGACAGCATCGGCAAACGTTTCGTTATCGGGGTGCCGAAGCTTGAATTCAAAGCAGGCTTTACTTTGCAATAGGCCGTCTGAAAAAATGGAAAACCGGAACATGGGAAATGTTCCGGTTTTGTTTTTTCAGACGGCCTTATCAGTCTTTGCAAGGCTGTACCAATACCCACGGCGCCACGACAACCGCCCACATTTTCTGTTTATCCACTAAAAATGTGCGCGCCATATCATCGCTGATGGCACCGAATTTGCCTTGTTCCATCCATTGTTTCAATGGTGCGGCTTCATCTTCGGCAACATGGCGGGCGACGGCAATCAAATCCAAATCGGGCGCAACATAGACGGTGGCACCGCGTGCGAAGTGGGGTTGCAGCTCTTTCCATGAAATGCGGGCGGTTTCGGTATTGAGTTTTTCGTTTAAGAGTGGAATAGACATAGGGCAATCATCAAATAAAAAATGGATTGTAACCGATATTCGGCCTTTTGCCCGATGCCGTCTGAAAACGAAAGAAATTTACAGGGTTAACGTTATACAGTATCATTTTAATGTTTTAATTTTCTTTCAGACGGCCTGTTGTCCGTATTCGGGCAAGGGCGGTTTTAGGCTTATGAATTCTGTATTGTTGACCGGATTGCTGCAAAGGCTGCTGATTGCGCTTGTCGCATTGGCGGCGTTGTGGGCTGTATATTTTTGGGCGGTGTCGCCATGAGTATCGTGGTGGAGAATCTGACGGTCAGCTATCAGCGCAGGCCGGTGGTGCACCATGTCGATATGGTGTTTGAAGATGGGAAAATGTGGACGATTTTCGGGCCGAACGGCGCGGGTAAATCGACTTTGCTCAAAGCCATTATGGGCTTGCAGAAGATGGACACGGGCAGCGTGCGCTATGAAAATATGGCGCGCAAGGACATTGCTTATCTGCCGCAACAGTCGGACATTGACCGCAGCCAGCCGATGACGGTGTTTGAACTGGCAGCGATGGGGCTGTGGTATGAAATCGGCTTTTTCGGACGCGTGAATGCGGAGCAGAAAAAGCGCGTGATGGTGGCGTTGGAACGCGTAGAAATGCAGGATTTTGCCACGCGCCAAATCGCGCACTTGTCCAATGGTCAGTTCCAACGCGTATTGTTTGCGCGGATGCTGGTGCAGGATGCCAAATTTTTGCTACTGGACGAACCATTTAACGCGGTGGATGCACGGACGACTTATGCGCTGTTGGAAGTTTTGCGCCAATGCCATCAGGACGGTCAGGCTGTGATTGCCGTGTTGCATGATTACGAGCAGGTGAGGGCATATTTTGCCAACACGCTGCTTTTGGCGCGTGAAAAAGTGACTGCCGGTGCGACGGAAAATGTGTTGACCGATGAATTTTTGGCACAGGCCAACCGAATGATGCAGAAACAGGAAGCGGCCGATTGGTGCGCGGTTTAATGGACAAGGCCGTCTGAAAGTTAGTATTTTTCAGACGGCCTAAGGCTTTCAGAGATTAATAAAAAAGCGATAAAACATGGATTTATATGATTTGGTCGTCGCGCCGTTCGTCGAATTTGACTTTATGCGCTATGCCTTGGCATCGATTTTCTGCCTGGCATTGAGCGCGGCGCCTGTCGGTGTGTTTTTGGTGATGCGCCGCATGAGTTTGGTGGGCGACGCCTTGAGCCATGCGGTTTTGCCCGGTGCGGCCATTGGCTATATGTTTGCCGGCTTGAGTTTGCCTGCGATGAGCGTCGGCGGTTTTGCGGCCGGTTTGCTGATGGCTTTGCTGGCTGGTTTGGTCAGCCGGTTTACTTCATTGAAAGAAGACGCGAACTTTGCCGCATTTTATTTGAGCAGTCTTGCCATCGGCGTGGTTTTGGTCAGTAAAAACGGCAGCAGCGTCGATTTGCTGCATTTGCTGTTTGGCTCGGTGTTGGCGGTGGACATTCCGGCTTTACAGCTGATTGCCGTTTCTGCGAGTGTCACTATTTTGCTGATGGCTGTGATGTTCCGCCCGCTGGTGTTGGAAAGCATAGACCCTTTGTTCCTCAAGGCCGTCGGCGGGAAGGGCGGCTTTTGGCATGTGTTGTTTTTGGTGCTGGTCGTGATGAATCTGGTTGCCGGTTTTCAGGCATTGGGTACGCTGATGTCAGTCGGCTTGATGATGTTGCCGGCGATTACCGCCAGACTGTGGGCGAAAAGCATGGGTTGGCTGATGATTTTGTCTGTCGCATTGGCTTTACTTTGCGGCTTGGCAGGACTATTGTTTTCCTACCATATCGAAATCCCGTCCGGCCCTGCGATTATTTTATGCTGCGGCACGCTTTACCTGATTTCCGTCGTGTTCGGTTGGGAGGGCGGCATTTTGGCAAAATGGCTGCGCCGCAAGAAACACCGCACGGCATAATTTTTCAGACGGCCGCTTGAATAATCAGGCGGTCTGTCTTATGATGATGTTAATGTTACGTTATATCACTGGAGAGAATATGAAACATTGGAAACTCGGCATTGTTGCCGCATTATTGACCGGTGCCGCTTATGCCGCTCCTTTGCCTGTTGTGACCAGCTTCAGCATTTTGGGCGATGTGGCCAAACAGATTGGTGGCGACCGTGTGGCCGTACAAAGCTTGGTGGGCGCAAACCAAGACAGCCATGCCTACCACATGACCAGTGGCGACATCAAAAAAATCCGCAATGCCAAATTGGTATTGCTCAACGGCTTGGGCTTGGAAGCTGCTGACGTACAGCGCGCAGTCAAACAGAGCAAAGTTCCTTTTGCCGAAGCGACCAAAGGCATTCAGGCTTTGAAAGCAGAAGAGGGCGGCCATCATCATGACCACGATCACGAAGGCCATCATCACGATCACGGCGAGTTTGACCCGCACGTTTGGACCGACCCCGTCCTGATGGGCACTTATGCGCAAAACGTTGCCAATGCTTTGATTCAAGCCGACCCTGAAGGCAAAACCTACTATCAGCAACGTTTGGGCAACTATCAAATGCAGCTGAAAAAACTGCACAGCGATGCGCAGGCTGCCTTTAATGCCGTGCCTGCCGCCAAGCGTAAAGTCTTGACCGGACACGATGCGTTCTCTTACATGGGTAAACGCTACAATATTGAATTTATCGCCCCACAAGGCGTGAGCAGTGAGGCCGAGCCGTCTGCCAAACAAGTGGCTTCCATCATCCGCCAAATCAAACGCGAGGGCATTAAGGCCGTCTTTACTGAAAACATCAAAGACACGCGTATGATTGACCGTATTGCCAAAGAAACCGGCGTCAATGTCAGCGGACGTTTGTATTCAGATGCATTGGGTGGCGCACCGGCTAACAGCTACATCGGTATGTACCGCTACAATGTCAAAGTTTTGACCGATGCCATGAAAAAATAAAGCGGCTTAAGGATAAAGGCCGTCTGAAACCTTAAAAACAAGGTTTCAGACGGCCTTTTATATGCTTATTTTTAAAATAAACCGTCAAATTTAAAATATAAAAATAAAATTTGTGCTATTAAAAGTTTAATTATCAAAAATTCATGCTAATTTGCTTGGTAAGTACGCACCATCCGTGCGAATTGCTTATCGGCTGTCCGTCAGCCACTCACGGCTTGACTTCACCCTGTTACAATTCGGCATCTTCACGTTTCTTAATATTACATCATGAGCAACCATTCGTCTTGGTCATCCAAAATCGGCTTTGTGCTTGCTGCGGCAGGCTCGGCCATCGGTTTGGGTGCAATTTGGAAATTCCCTTATACGGCCGGTACAAACGGTGGCGCTGTATTTTTTCTTTTGTTTTTGATTTTTACGATTTTGGTGGCTTTGCCGGTTCAATTGGCCGAGTTTTATATCGGCCGTACGGGCGGTAAAAATGCCATCGACTCCTTCAAAGTATTGCGCCCCGGTTCGCAGTGGCCGTGGGTTGGCCGCATGGGCGTGGCCGCTTGTTTTATTTTGCTGTCGTTTTACAGCGTGGTCGGCGGCTGGGTATTAAACTATGTGGTACACAGTTTTACCGGCGAAATTCACGTTGGCGCAGACTTTAAGGCCCTGTTTGAAAATACGATTTCTTCACCGTTTGGCTCGCTGTTTTACCAAGGCTTGTTCATGCTGATTACCATTTGGGTGGTCAAAGGCGGCGTTTCAGACGGCATTGAAAAGGCAAACCGCGTATTGATGCCGGGTTTGTTTATCCTCTTTATCGCACTGGCTATCCGTTCGCTGACTTTGCCCGGCGCGATGGACGGCGTGGCATTTTTGTTGAAACCGGATTGGTCGTATTTGAAGCCCGGCACGATGCTGACTGCTTTGGGGCAGGCGTTTTTTGCATTGAGTATCGGCGTGTCCGCGATGATTACCTATGCCTCGTATTTGGGTAAGGATCAGGATATGTTCCGCTCCGGCCATATGATTATGTGGATGAACCTGTTTGTATCATTGCTAGCCGGTTTGGTGATTTTCCCTGCGGTATTCGCCTTCGGTTTTGAACCCGGTCAAGGCCCCGGCCTGATTTTTGTCGTGCTGCCTGCGGTTTTTATGAAAATGCCGATGGGTACATATTTGTTTGCCGTGTTTATGCTGTTGGTTGTCTTTGCGACGCTGACTTCCGCGTTTTCGATGCTGGAAACCGTCATCGCGGCAACCATCCGCCAAGACGAGAAAAAACGCAGCAGCCACGCTTGGGTAACAGGCATTGCGATTTTCATAGTTGGTATTCCTTCTGCGCTGTCTTTCGGTGTATGGAGCGAGTTTAAAATTTTCGGTAAAACCATTTTTGATTTGTGGGATTTCATTATTTCCGCCGTCATCATGCCGATTGGCGCATTGAGCGTTGCCGTATTTACGTCATGGGTTCAGGATAAACAGTCTGTCCTGCGCGATGCAGGCATGGGCAGTACCATTCCAAAACAGCTGCTTTACCTGTGGTTGGGTGCGCTTCGCTATCTTGCGCCGATTGCGATTATTGTTGTATTCATCAACTCTTTGGGTTTGATTTAATCCGATAGTGAAACAACCAGTCCGGCGTTACATTGCTTCGCCGGACTGTTTGTTTAAAAATATCATTAAAAATATTAAGGCCGTCTGAAAATTTTTCAGACGGCCTTTTTATATAGCGAGGCTGATTAGAACTTCGCTTGCAGTCTTAGCCATGCAGTACGGCCGGGTTCGTTCACGCGCATGGTTTGAGTACCGGCAGACGGGTCGCCACCGCGGCTGACGAATTCAGCATAGGTTTTGTTGAACACGTTGTCCACGCCGCCTTGCAATGTGGCGTATTTGCTGAATTTCCAACCGGCGTTGAGCGAGAGTACGCCAAAGCCTGAAGAGGCGCCGATGTCTTGGCCGACGATATTACCTTGGCCTTTGCTGTAACGGTTTTGTTTGGCCACGACGCGCCATAATGCGCCCGCGCTGAATTTGCCGTTGTCAAAGGCGAGGGTGTTGTTCCACTCGAGCGGCGGGGTTTGTGCCAAAGGTTTGCCGTCTGTACGGTTTTTGCCGTGGGTGTAGGCGAGGCTGGTGCCGACTTCCCAGTTAGGTGCAAATGTCCATTTGACTTCGGCTTCGCCGCCAAAGCGAGAAGCGTTGATGTTGCGCACACCGAAATTCATGCCTTGGCGCTCCATCATGATGAAGTCTTTGATGTCGCTACCGAATACGGATACGGAAGCGTGGAGATTAGGACGTTTCCAGATTACACCTGCATCAATTTGGCGGTTTTGCTCTGCGCGGATGGCTTTGTTTTCCGAGCGCAGGCGTTCCCAGTAGTCAGGTGCGCGTTCTGCAATACCGAAGCCGGCATAGTATTTCAGGCCGTTGTCCGTATTTCTTTCCCAGCGCAGGAAGCCTGAGTTCAAATTGAATTTTTGATGTTTCAAAACGGGGTCGGTCACGCGCGCGGTATCGTAATGCGCTTTGACTTGGTCATGGCGCAAACCTGCTACCCAACGTTGATTGTCGGTTTGCTGCCAAGAGGCTTCGGTGAAAATACCCCATTGTTTGAAACTTTGGTTGGGCATGTAAGGCTTGTGGCTGTAGCCGTCGCCGCCACGCTCCATGCGTGCGACGTGGACGTCGTCCAGATAGTCCAAACCGGTTTGCAGGTTGAGCTTGTCCCAGTCGAAAGTGGCTTTCAGACGGCCTGTATCAGTATTGCGTTTGGGGTTGTTGGCATTTTTAATCTGCTTGCCGGCAGGATTGTAGATGGTACGCAGGCTGTATGTGTCCATCACGTGGTCGATTTCGCTTTTACCGTAGCGCAGTTCCAACTCGCTGAACCATGGAGTGAGGTTGCGTTGGGTAAAGCGGATGTTCCACGCATCACGGTCGAATTTGCTGCCGTCCATCATGCGGTCGGCGTAGGCAACCTTGGCCCTGCTGCGCTCGTATGTACCGGCAATGGTGGTGTTTTCTGTCGGGGTAACACCCAGTTGCAACATTTGGCTGTCGCGTTTGAAGTTGGAGTGAATGCGGTTGCCGTCGCCGTCTTTGTAGTCGTCGGCTTCGTTATGGGAGATATTGGTACGGACGTAGCCGTATTTGCCGCCAAACTCGGCTTCCAGCGAGCCGTCAAGGCGGTCGTTGCTGCCTGCGGTCAGGGTGGCGTTAATGTTGTAAGGTTTTTCAGTGAAATCAGGATCTTTACGGATAAATTGCACCGAGCCGCTGACCAAGCCCATACCTTGGGTAACGGTTTGCGGGCCTTTGGTGACCACGACTTTATCAAATGAATTGGGGTGGATATAGGCAGTCGGCGGGTCCATGCGCATACCGCAACCGCCATAAATAAACTGGTCGTCGGCATTGACGGAGAGGCGCGAGCCGCCCAAGCCACGGAACAGCGGATCGCCCGAGCTGCCGCCTTTGCGGATGATGCTCATATTAGGCACGGATTGCAAAAGGTCTGCCCCGTCACCGGCAGGGAGGGGTTGCAAAGCAGCTTTGGGGTTGAAAGTAACGCGGTTGGCTTTTTCTTGTTGTGTGCCGGTGACGGTGACAGGGGAAAGGGTAACTGTTTCTTCAGGTACAGGATCAGTGTCTGCCCATGCTTGAGATACGGCTAAGACGATAGGCAAGATAAGTAATGGTGGGTATTTCATGTAGTTTCTCTCTATTATTAAGTGTCATGCTGAGTAATACTTAAGCAGTATATATAAAGTTTAATAAAATTAAAACATACTGTTTTTAACTTATATCAATATTTATCATTTTATTTGCATGTTTTGCTGGTTCGTGATTTGGTTATACCAGTAATGGTAAAATTTGATTCTTCTTAAGCAGTTAATGAAAAATGCCAATATGGGTTTAAACTTGATTATTGGGAATTTCATTAATTTAATTATTTAACTGAAAGCAAGAAGATATTTGGTATAGAAAGCGTCATTTGCTTATGATTTTCTATTAATGTTGCGATTTGATAACATTTCTTGACGGAAAAATAGGGGATTGATTAGAATGGGCGGCCAATTGGTCAATCCAATTTATGGCCGTCTGAATAAAATCGTCCTTCAATCATCAGGAATACAACATGACGAAATTGGTTCGTCCGCAAAAAATCAGCGATCAGGTCTTAGCCGTTTTGGAAGAACGTATCGCTACCGGCATTTATGAAGAAGGCAGTAAATTGCCTCCCGAACGTACGCTTGCGGAAGAATTCGGCGTATCGCGTCCGTCGGTCAGGGTGGCATTGAATATCTTGATTGCCAAGCAGGTTTTGGAAGCGCGGCAGGGCGATGGCTATTATGTTTCCGTCAAGCCGCAACAGGATTTTTTACAAAGCTGGCAGGAGTTGCTCGGCAAACATACCAATTGGGAAACAGACGTATTCGATTTCAGCTGTCACGTTGAAGGCTGTATGGCGGCGCTGGCTGCCGAAAGACGGACTGACGCCGATTTGAAACGCATTGACTTTTGGCGGCAGAAGTTTGAAACGGCCTGCGAAAGCGGAAATTTGGAGCATCAGGTCGAAGCAGACGTCAGCTTCCATCAAACCATTGCCGATGCTGCACACAATATCCTATTCAGTCACCTTTCCAGCAGCCTGCTCAAAATGCTTTATCAGCAAACACGCAGCGGCATTATCTATATCCATCAAACCGAAGACCCGCGCCCGACACTGATTGCCCAGCACCGCGCTATTTTTGAAGCTGTTGCGCAGGCCAAGCCGGCGGAGGCTGCAGAAGCGGCCAAGCTGCATTTGAATTATGTCGCCCGCCGCATTTTGCAGGACAGGGAATATCAAAGTCGCAGCGAGCATGCGGATGTATTGGCACAAAATGATTTGAAACGGGTAGATTGGTAGCGTTTAAAAATAATCAGGCCGTCTGAATTTTTCAGACGGCCTGATTTTGCAAACAAGGCCTTCATGCCAAAGTTTCCACGCCAGTGCATTTACGAAAAGCACGTACTTGCTATGATCATTTAGCTGGCGAAGTTGCCGTTAAGATCTATGATTCCCTTTGTCAACAGCAATGGATCACTGAAAATGGTTCAATGATCACATTAAGTGGTATTCAATATTTTCATGAAATGGGAATTGACGTTCCTTCCAAACATTCACGTAAAATCTGTTGTGCGTGTTTAGATTGGAGTGAACGCCGTTTCCATTTAGGTGGGTACGTTGGAGCCGCATTATTTTCGCTTTATGAATCTAAAGGGTGGTTAACTCGACATCTTGGTTACCGTGAAGTTACCATCACGGAAAAAGGTTATGCTGCTTTTAAGACCCACTTTCACATTTAAGTTGTTTTTCTAATCCGCATATGATCAATTCAAGGCCGAATAAGAAGGCTGGCTCTGCACCTTGGTGATCAAATAATTCGATAGCTTGTCGTAATAATGGCGGCATACTATCAGTAGTAGGTGTTTCCCTTTCTTCTTTAGCGACTTGATGCTCTTGATCTTCCAATACGCAACCTAAAGTAAAATGCCCCACAGCGCTGAGTGCATATAATGCATTCTCTAGTGAAAAACCTTGTTGGCATAAAAAGGCTAATTGATTTTCGAGAGTTTCATACTGTTTTTCTGTAGGCCGTGTACCTAAATGTACTTTTGCTCCATCGCGATGACTTAGTAAAGCACATCTAAAACTTTTAGCGTTATTACGTAAAAAATCTTGCCAGCTTTCCCCTTCTAAAGGGCAAAAGTGAGTATGGTGCCTATCTAACATCTCAATGGCTAAGGCGTCGAGCAAAGCCCGCTTATTTTTTACATGCCAATACAATGTAGGCTGCTCTACACCTAGCTTCTGGGCGAGTTTACGGGTTGTTAAACCTTCGATTCCGACCTCATTAAGCAGCTCTAATGCGCTGTTAATCACTTTACTTTTATCTAATCTAGACATCATTAATTCCTAATTTTTGTTGACACTCTATCATTGATAGAGTTATTTTACCACTCCATATCAGTGATAGAGAAAAGTGAAATGAATAGTTCGACAAAGATCGCATTGGTAATTACGTTACTCGATGCCATGGGGATTGGCCTTATCATGCCAGTCTTGCCAACGTTATTACGTGAATTTATTGCTTCGGAAGATATCGCTAACCACTTTGGCGTATTGCTTGCACTTTATGCGTTAATGCAGGTTATCTTTGCTCCTTGGCTTGGAAAAATGTCTGACCGATTTGGTCGGCGCCCAGTGCTGTTGTTGTCATTAATAGGCGCATCGCTGGATTACTTATTGCTGGCTTTTTCAAGTGCGCTTTGGATGCTGTATTTAGGCCGTTTGCTTTCAGGGATCACAGGAGCTACTGGGGCTGTCGCGGCATCGGTCATTGCCGATACCACCTCAGCTTCTCAACGCGTGAAGTGGTTCGGTTGGTTAGGGGCAAGTTTTGGGCTTGGTTTAATAGTGGGGCCTATTATTGGTGGTTTTGCAGGAGAGATTTCACCGCATAGTCCCTTTTTTATCGCTGCGTTGCTAAATATTGTCACTTTCCTTGTGGTTATGTTTTGGTTCCGTGAAACCAAAAATACACGTGATAATACAGATACCGAAGTAGGGGTTGAGACGCAATCGAATTCGGTATACATCACTTTATTTAAAACGATGCCCATTTTGTTGATTATTTATTTTTCAGCGCAATTGATAGGCCAAATTCCCGCAACGGTGTGGGTGCTATTTACCGAAAATCGTTTTGGATGGAATAGCATGATGGTTGGCTTTTCATTAGCGGGTCTTGGTCTTTTACACTCAGTATTCCAAGCCTTTGTGGCAGGAAGAATAGCCACTAAATGGGGCGAAAAAACGGCAGTACTGCTCGGATTTATTGCAGATAGTAGTGCATTTGCCTTTTTAGCGTTTATATCTGAAGGTTGGTTAGTTTTCCCTGTTTTAATTTTATTGGCTGGTGGTGGGATCGCTTTACCTGCATTACAGGGAGTGATGTCTATCCAAACAAAGAGTCATCAGCAAGGTGCTTTACAGGGATTATTGGTGAGCCTTACCAATGCAACCGGTGTTATTGGCCCATTACTGTTTGCTGTTATTTATAATCATTCACTACCAATTTGGGATGGCTGGATTTGGATTATTGGTTTAGCGTTTTACTGTATTATTATCCTGCTATCGATGACCTTCATGTTAACCCCTCAAGCTCAGGGGAGTAAACAGGAGACAAGTGCTTAGTTATTTCGTCACCAAATGATGTTATTCCGCGAAATATAATGACCCTCTTGATAACCCAAGAGGGCATTTTTTACGATAAAGAAGATTTAGCTTCAAATAAAACCTATCTATTTTATTTATCTTTCAAGCTCAATAAAAAGCCGCGGTAAATAGCAATAAATTGGCCTTTTTTATCGGCAAGCTCTTTTAGGTTTTTCGCATGTATTGCGATATGCATAAACCAGCCATTGAGTAAGTTTTTAAGCACATCATCATCATAAGCTTTAAGTTGGTTCTCTTGGATCAATTTGCTGACAATGGCGTTTACCTTACCAGTAATGTATTTAAGGCTAATTTTTTCAAGTTCATTCCAACCAATGATAGGCATCACTTCTTGGATAGGGATAAGGTTTTTATTATTATCAATAATATAATCAAGATAATGTTCAAATATACTTTCTAAGGCAGACCAACCATTTGTTAAATCAGTTTTTGTTGTGATGTAGGCATCAATCATAATTAATTGCTGCTTATAACAGGCACTGAGTAATTGTTTTTTATTTTTAAAGTGATGATAAAAGGCACCTTTGGTCACCAACGCTTTTCCCGAGATCTCATCTATTGAAACAGCTTGATAGCCTTTTTCAACAAACAATATTCGTGCTGAGTTAACCAGTGATTGATAGGTACTCTTAAAATTTTCTTGTTGATGATTTTTATTTTCCATGATAGATTTAAAATAACATACCGTCAGTATGTTTATGGTATCATGATTTAGTGCCACAATCTTCATCATTCTGTATGAAAACAAAGGAAGCACCATGTACCGTCATGTCGAGTATTATCCGGGCGACCCGATTTTGAGTTTGGTTGAAACCTTCAAACGCGACGAGCGTCCTGAAAAAGTCAATTTGAGCATAGGCATTTATTTTGATGACGAAGGCAAAATGCCGGTTTTGGAATCTGTTCGCCGCGCAGAAGCAGAGCGTGCGGCTGTACCGCGACCATCGCCTTATCTGCCGATGGAAGGTTTGGATACTTATCGAAGCGCGGTTCAGCGTTTGTTGTTTGGCAAGGATAATCCGGCATTGGCAGAAGGGCGCGTTGCGACCGTACAGACTTTAGGCGGCTCGGGGGCGTTGAAAGTCGGTGCCGACTTTTTGCACCGTTGGTTCCCCGATGCAAAAGCCTATGTCAGCGATCCGACTTGGGACAACCATAAAGGCATTTTTGAAGGCGCCGGTTTTGAAGTGGGGACGTATCCTTATTACAACCCTGAAACCGTCGGCGTGAAATTTGAAGAAATGACAGCGTTTTTCAAAACATTGCCGGAAAACAGCGTCTTGATTTTGCATCCATGTTGCCAAAACCCGACCGGCGTAGATATGTCGCAAGCGCAATGGGATGAGGTGTTGGACATCATCAAAACGCACAAGCTGATTCCGTTTATGGATATTGCCTATCAAGGTTTCGGCGAGGATTTGGACAGCGATGCCTATGCAATCCGTAAAGCCGTCGAAATGGGTCTGCCTTTGTTTGTCAGCAACTCTTTCTCGAAAAACCTGTCGCTGTACGGCGAGCGCGTCGGCGGTTTGAGTGTAGTGTGTCCCAATAAGGAAGAAGCAGAGCTGGTGTTCGGACAGTTGAAATTTACCGTCCGCCGTATTTATTCCAGCCCTGCCGCGCATGGTGCATATATTGCGTCTGATGTGATGAACAGCGATGATTTGCGCGCTTTGTGGGAGAACGAGGTTTACGCCATGCGCGACCGCATCCGTGCCATGCGTCAGAAGCTTTATGATGTTTTGACGGCCAAAATCCCCAATCGCGATTTCAGCTATTTCATCAAACAACGCGGTATGTTCAGCTATACAGGCCTGACCGTAGAGCAGGTGCACCGCCTGCGCGACGAGTTTGCCGTTTATCTGCTGGATTCGGGCAGGATGTGTGTGGCCGGTTTGAATGCATCGAATATCGATTATGTGGCCGAGGCATTTGCCAAAGTGTTGCAATAGCCGTTCAATCTGAAATTGAATGTAGTTTTATTTGAAGTAAATCAAAAGGCCGTCTGAAAAATTTTCATCTTTCAGACGGCCTCTTTATAATTGATAATTGGCGCACCCAACAGGGATCGAACCTGTGACCTCCAGCTTCGGAAACTGACACTCTTCCAACTGAGCTATGGGTGCGGAAGCCGTAAGGTTAACGCATATTGGCTTTATTGGCAAAGTTTATCTTGAAAGTGTCTGAAAGTGGCATTGGCGGCCACTTTTTTGTATGGCTGGAATAATCAATTAACTACAAAGGCTTATAGATTTCAGACGGCCTTTTTGAGGATTTTTGCGTATCTTTTTATCAAGATGGATTGGAAAGCCTTTGCGAATTCAGTATAATCCAGCAAAATATTGTTAATTGCGTTTAACACATAAACTATAACTTACAGCACAACCTAACCTAACGGCGAGGCCTACCAAATGAAACAACTCCGCGACCACAAAGCCCAAGGCTCTGCATTGTTCACCCTTGTGAGCGGTATCGTTATTGTTATTGCAGTAATTTTCTTCCTGATCAAATTGGCGGGAAGCGGTTCATTCGGCGATGTTAACGAAACAACCGAAGCTGCGACTCAAACCCGTATCCAGCCAGTCGGCCAACTCAAACTGGGCGACGGCATCCCTGTCGGCGAACGTCAAGGCGACCAGATTTTCAACAAAATCTGTATCCAATGTCACGCGGCGGACAGCATTGTTCCTAACGCGCCTAAATTTGAAAATAAAGGTGATTGGGCTCCTCGTATCGCCCAAGGTTTTGATACATTGTTCCAACACGCTTTGAACGGTTTCAACGCAATGCCTGCCAAAGGCGGTGCGGCTGATTTGACCGATCAAGAATTGAAACGCGTGATTACTTATATGGCCAACAAAGCCGGCGGTACTTTCCCTGATCCTGATGCTGCGGCTCCTACCGATGCCGCTGCTTCCGGCGAAGCTGCTTCAGCTCCTGCTGCTGAGGGTGCGGCTCCTGCCGATGCTCCTAAAGCAGATGCTGCCAAAGCTGAAGACAAAGGCGCAGCTGCTGGCGGTGCAGACGGTAAAAAAGTTTACGAAGCCAGTTGCCAAGCATGTCACGGTGGTGCGGTTCCCGGTATTCCTCATGTAGGCAAAAAAGAAGACTGGGCTCCTCGTATCAAACAAGGTAAAGACACCCTGCACAAACATGCAATCGAAGGCTTTAACGCAATGCCTGCCAAAGGCGGTAACGGCAGCCTGAGCGACGATGAAGTGAAAGCTGCAGTTGATTACATGGCTAATCAATCTGGTGCTAAATTCTAAGATTTGACTTTGACTCTCGAATAGAAAGCGCATTCTGCATAGGATGCGCTTTTTTCGTGCAGGAAGGCCTGATCTTGCTATAATACGAGAGTACTAGATTGTAGTTTGTCTGAAAGATTCAAACGGCCTTCAAACACAATATTCTTTTAAAGAAGTTCAACCATATTCACATACGACAAAACAATCACGGAGTTATCTCATGGCAAAAAAATATTTCGGTACTGACGGTGTACGCGGCGAAGTCGGTCAATTCCCTATCAATCCTGATTTTGTCTTGAAATTGGGTTATGCGGCAGGTCAGGTTTTGGTACAGCACGAAGGTGAAATTAAACCGACCGTTTTAATCGGTAAAGACACGCGTATTTCAGGCTATATGCTGGAGGCCGCGCTGATTGCCGGCTTTACTGCCGCAGGTGTCAATGTTATTCAAACCGGCCCTCTGCCGACCCCGGGCGTAGCGTATCTGACCCGCGCTTTGCGTTTGTCTGCCGGTGTGATGATTTCTGCTTCCCATAACGTTTATTCCGACAACGGCATTAAATTCTTTGCCGAAGGCGGTGTGAAGCTGAGTGATGAAATCGAGTTGGAAATCGAAGCCAAAATCGATGAAGAAATGAAAACCCAGCCGTCCAGCCGTTTGGGCCGTGCACGCCGGATTAATGGTGCGGATGACCGCTATATCGAGTTTTGTAAATCCACTTTCCCAAGCCATTTGGACTTGCGTGGTCTGAAATTAGTGGTCGATACCGCCAATGGTGCAGGCTATGCAGTTGCGCCTAAAGTATTCCACGAATTGGGTGCGCAAGTAGTCAGTATCGGTGATGAGCCAAACGGCTACAACATCAATGAGAAATGTGGTGCAACCCATCCGAAAGCTTTGCAAGCGGCTGTGTTGCAAAATGAAGCCGATTACGGCATTGCCTTGGATGGCGATGGCGACCGTTTGATGATGGTTGACCGCAATGGCAAAGTGTATGACGGCGACAGCCTGATTTATGTGATTGCCAAAGCACGCGCGCACGAAGGTGTGGAAATCGGCGGCGTGGTGGGTACAGTGATGACCAATATGGCGATGGAAATTGCTTTGAAAGAGCAGGGCGTTGATTTCTGCCGCGCCAAAGTGGGCGACCGCTATGTGTTGGAACAGCTCCACCAACGCGGTTGGCTGATTGGCGGCGAAGCCAGCGGTCATATTTTGTGCATGGACAAACACAATACCGGCGACGGCATCATTTCTGCGCTGCAAGTTTTGGCGGCATTGCAAACCTTGAATCAAGACCTTGCCACCGTTTGCGCCGATTGGCAGCCGTATCCGCAAACCATGATCAACGTCCGCATCAAAAAAGGCCAAAACTGGCAGGATGCTTCCAAAGAGGCTTTGGCTGAAGTGGAAAAAGAACTCGAAGGCAAAGGCCGCGTGGTCTTGCGTGCTTCCGGTACCGAGCCTGTCGTGCGTGTGATGGTGGAAGCCAAGCAGGCAGACTGGGCGAAAAAAGGCGCAGAAAAAATTGCCGCTGCCATTCAAGGTCAAAAGTAACAGCGTGTTTGATGTTGAATTGAACTAAATAAAAGGCCGTCTGTTGTTCAGACGGCCTTTGTGTTTTATTAGAAGCTTAGTTGTTCAAGACATCAACGCCTTTAGGAGGAGTGAATTTGAACATACCGCTGGAAAGGTTAGGCTTGGTGTTCAAACCGCTGAAGCTGATGCTGGTTTGGTTGCCGAAGCTGTCTTTCAACTGCATGGCGGCGAGGTTGTCGCCTTTG
>ERZ773059.445-NODE-445-length-22425-cov-5.223156_pt1 | contig 22425 bp, 23 predicted proteins | sample MGYA00580514_ERZ773059 | MGnify/ENA primary metagenome ERZ773059 (study PRJEB29015, sample SAMEA2737981) | human oral metagenome | biome: human oral; feature: human-associated habitat; material: dental | place: China | collected 2056 ...
TATAAAATTATAATTAAACAAAAGTGATTAAATGCGATAAAATAAGGGTTTAAAACAATTAATTATAAAGATGAATTTTTATTAAAATATTTGAAATCAAAGATATTTATAAAGATACAGTATAGAAAGAAACTGGGATTTCTCCCAGCTTATTATTTAATTTTTCAGGTTATTTTATTATGTTAAATTCAAAACTTTTAATATGTCCACTTAACATCGCCTTGTAATATATGTGCTACATTAGAATATGGATAGATTAAGTAGCCTTTTAAATCTTGCATAGTTTCTTTTGAAATAAGTTTTGTAATTTCATTATATGTCTTGACTGTTTCTTTTTCAAACTGATCTGGCTTCATATTTTCTAGTTCTTTTACCATTTGGTCATATTCTTCTCGATGATCTGCAGTTGCATATACTGATTTATATGTAAGCAATAATTTATAGTTTTTTAGTACCAAAAGAGGATATATTGCTTTATCATTTATTAGCAAGTTTTGTTTTTCTTCTTTTCTGGATTCTTCGAAGGCTTCAAATTTTTCCTTTACATTTCCTGCGTTTATTTCACAGCCGATAGTGGCATGTATTTTAAGAAATCTGTCATAGTTTACATCAAATGAGTCAGTATTTCCAGAAGGACCTCCTGCACTGCTGTAATATTCTCCTAGCATCTGATTTAATTCATCGGGATTAAGACATTGCGACTCATCTACCTTTACTTTTTTTCCACACGATACGGTAAATACTACCAGGAATATAAATAAAGTTATGATTTTTTTCATATTTAAAATTATTCCTTTCCGTTATTTATAGATTTTTTGTATTTTCTCCATTTTTTAAATTTTATAAATTTCTTTTTTTTAATATGTTTGTACTGGCTTAAAAACTTTGAATTTTTGTAAATCACAGTCTCCTGCTATTTTTTCAAAAAAGATTAGAGTATTGTTTTCGTATATGTTAAATTCCATTATTGGATAAACGTATAAGTTGTAGTCTGTCTGGTTGCTGCAAAACCAAAATGTCCCTTTTTCAGGATCGGTAAAAAATATTCCAACTTCGCCTTTGTTATTCCAGTTAAAGATATTTTCCTTTGGAATGGGTAATTTATCTGTTCTTCTTTTCAACTCTCTCATTATTATTAAACCTTCAATTTCAATCCCTCCTTTAAAAATGAAAAAAATAATAACAGAATAAATACCAACCATTATCATCAGTTCATTCATTGCTTTTCCAAAAAACATGCTAAGAATTAATGCCCTTACGACAAAAATAGCAATAAAGACATATTTTACTAAATAACATAGTTTTATGTAACTGTATTCGTTAGATTTCATATTAAGCTCCTTCATTATTGATTTTTTGACATAAAAATATTAAAAGTTAAAATTTTTATGAAATACACGATAATATAGAATACTATAAAAACTAAATTTTCGTGATTATCTTGCTTGATGACTCATTATTTGTTCAAGTAAAGCTTTATTTTCTTGAACAGTCTTTGATGTATTTAAATAATTAAAGATTGAAATTATTGCAAAAACTGGTCCAAGAATAAGGGCTATTCCTAATTTCATTAGCAATAGTTTTCCTAATCCTTCCATAGAGACTGGTACGTATGGACTCGGTGCATTTTTTGAAGCAAATAAGCCTATTGGAGCACTTCCAGACCATATAGCCAGAAGCAATGCCCCTTCAAAATTTTTCCCAACAAATGAAAAAAATACGGCAGCTGCTATGACTCCACCTACAATGTAAACCATTTTTAATTTTGATAAATATTTTTCCTGATAGGCAATTAAATTACTAAAGCAGTCAGGGCAGTACATTTCTCCCCTTATATCTACTGTACAGTCGGTACAGATTGCCTTGTTACAATTTTTACATATAACATGGGCATCTTTATCATGATGATAAAAACATTTCATTATTTTTCCTCCTTTTGATAATTATTTTCTAAGTATTATCATGTATTTTACAAAAATTTTAACTTTTAAAATTCTGCTTTTTTAGTTTTTAGATATTTTAGATAGATAGTATTCAAGATTGGCATCTAAGTATTCTTTTGCGGCATTTATACGTTGCATATCGGCAGTGGTATCTTTTCCAGGGTTTTTGTCTGGATGAAATTCTTTTGCCTTTGTTCTGTGTGCCTTTTTTATAGTTTGAAGAGTCAGTTCGCCACTTGAATCAAGTCCAAGAACTTTCAGATTTTCTTCAAATTTTTCAATTATATCTTCAGCTGAATAATGAGTGCTATAGCCTTGCTGATTCTGCTGTTCTTGCCATTTTTGATGGTATTTTTCGTATTCTTTTTGATACCATTCATTGAACCAGTTTTCATACTCCTGATATATTTTTTTATCTTCTTTTTCTTCTTCAAAAAATTTTCCAAACATTTCTGGAAGTTTAAAGCTTAATGTATCTATGGAAAATGCAACTCCCAGCAAAATAGCTACTATAACTAGAAAATTCCAAAAGAAGCTCCAGTTATGAACAAAAAAACTTATAAGAGCTGTTATTGCAAGAGGAATTAAAAGAAGAAATCCTAAAATTGCACTGGTAAATGATACAAAAGTTAGAATAGAATTTATTACAAATTGTGTAATTCTGACAGCCTGCTTATTCATATTTTATTTCCTTTCTTCAAATTTTTTGCTATAAATTTATCCTTATTTTATTTCATCAGTAAACGGAAGTTTTTGATAGTTTATATTTTCAAATTCAAAATAATTTTTTACAGTTTTATTATTGTATCCAGTATTTTCAAACTCAAAATCAGCGCTTTTGGAGACTCCCCATCCTCTTAAGTCTAGTTCCCAATTTTTATAAAATTCTAGTTTTGCACCTTGATTAATGTATGTTTTATGAGATGATTTCAACTTTTTGTTAAAAAATTTAGATGCATCCAAATTGTAGCCTCTTACCCAATTATATGCTAAAGCAACGTCTTTGTATTCTGTTCCGTTAATATTGCAAGTATCGTAAAATCTAAAATAATCTCCTGTACCATTTCCAAAATCTCCACCTATACTAGAAAACCCTGTACAGTAGCTCCCTTTTTTCACAGTAATTGTCTGTCCAAATGCAAGACTTCCAATTAACAGTCCTGCTAATAATAATTTTTTCATTATTTTCACTTCCTTTTTTATTTAAAAATTTGATTTCTTTTTTTAATTCTTTCCTTAATTTCTTCTGCTTCTGAATCTGAAATAATTCGTTCATGTGGCTGAACATTTCCACTATATCGTTGTCTTTCGTAAGTATGGATATCGATATCATCGTGTACTTCTCTAACTCTGTTTACTGCAACATTTCCAATGAAGTTTCCGATTCCCAGCACTTTAAATACTAAATAGCCTGCTATAAATAGAGCAATTAACGGTATTGCAAATAATACAAGTATCCCTATTCCGATTAGTTTTAAAATTAGTAAGATGTATTGCTTTGTAGTAGTATTTTCTTCTCTGGCAATATTATCTTTGGAAGTTAGATATTTTTTGTTCAGTACAGCAAAAGTAATTGCTCCAGTTATAAATTGTACAGCTGTTGCAATTGTAGAAATCGTAGTTTCAGTTGGATGACTATAATTAAACAGGCTAAGAATGTAAAATATACCTTTTAGTATAAGGAATAAAACAGCTCCTGCAATTGTTCCTGCCGCAAATCCTAATAACCAGTATGATACAAGATATGTAATCCATACTTTTCCTTTTGTTACTCCTTCGAGAGGCTTACGTCTTATAGATAGGACTATAATGAGAATATGCAGTATAATAGAAGCTAAAAATATGAGTTTCAATGTTAATGATGAAGAATCGTTAAAAATTTGAATAATTTGTGACATTGACTTTTCTTCCTTTCTTTAAATATTTTGTTTTATCTTATTTCGCATACTGATCTCTCATACTTGGAGGAATTTTATCAGGATTTTTTCTAAAATATTCTTCTCGAACTTTTTCATAAATTTTTCCTTCTTTCCTTTTTTATAAATTTATTTTTTTATTAATAACTATTTTCAAGAAAACTGGGATTTCTCCCAGTTTCTGTTGTTCCAAAATAATCATACAATCTAAAATTCTGATAAATTTTTACAAATTAATTAAATTTTTTCCCATTAATATAAATCTCAGCTTCAGGGTTTGTTGAATCAAACCATGCAAAGTTTCCATTTTCTGCCTTTCCATTTTTCATTGCCAACGTAGTTACTGTCAGTTGATTATCCCAAATATACATAGCTAACTTGTGATCCAAATATACGTCACCACTAATTTCCTTTTCTTTACCTGATTTATCTCTTGAAAAACATCCAAGTACATATTCCTTATCGATAAAATCTATAATTTCATATACTGGAAATTCGACATATCCATAAAATGACCTACGTCCTATTGCATATAAAAATCCTCCTGGTATTATTCTGCACTCTATATAATTTACTTTAGTTGCTGTTCCTTGCAAATCTCTATGTTTATATATGGCATTTCTTTCTCTCGAATATATATCCTTTTCATATTGATAATCATTTTTATCAAAAGGATTTACAATTATTTTAGATCCATAATCATCTGTTATTAAATATCCCCTAGTTCCTCCAGTTTTCCCAGAACTGTTTGACGAAGATGATGAACTGTCTGTTCCAGTTACTGCATTTTTCAGTTTTTTCCAGAAGTCTGCCTTTGCTGGAATTGTGAATGTTAGGCATAGCATTGCAATTAAAAATAGTTTTTTCATGTTTTTCTCCTTTCCCTTTGATAAATCTATTTTAACAAATGAACCTTAAAATTAACTGAAAATTTTTAAAAAAATTAAATTATACTTGAGCGTATTTAAAATTGAACTACTAAAAATTATATAAATTTAAAAAATAGTCGTAGCTTTTGAGTACTATTTTAAAGAAGTTTTACTATACAATAAAAAAATTGTAAATCAAGAAAATTTCAAATACAGTTTTTTTATTACTCCTAAGTTTGTTTATGATAATTTAGTGTTTTTATTATGATTTATAACACTAATACATAATTGGTAACGGAGTGTATTCTCTTACACTACTATCTTTTTTCTCTGTCAGTTCCTTAAGTCTTTCAAAATCATATCTGTAAATAGTATCTTTTATATCCGTTATATTTATTTTACTTAAAGTTTTTGACGCTTCTTCAAATTTTCCTAAACGACGCTCAGCTTCAGCTTTTAAAATTATAGATAGATTATATTGAATTTTATCAGCACTATTATTTTTAGAAATCATTTTTACTAATTTATCAGCATAGCTTAGTGCTTTTTTCAAATTATCTTCTGTCGCTGATTTTTTTCCATCATAGACATCACCAATACTTCCTATAGGCTCGTCTAAATAATATGACACAATCGAACTCCAGTATTCTGATGGTGCTTTAGAAAATACCTCGTCAATTGCCTTTTCATTTCCTAAAGATTTGTATAAATCTACCAGTCTGAAAAGTTCTTTCTCTGAATAATGTCCTTTATTTTTCTTAATTACTGCCTGTAAATAATACAACGCTTTTTCTCTAAATTCTTTTTCTGTTTTTTTATCAATGCTTTTATTATCAAAATCCATATAATCATAACCGTAATAATTTTCTTTCGATTTTTCTACATCAGAAATACTATAATAAAAATTCGCTATTCTTTCCAAATGAATATTTTTATCCTGTTTTTCTACTAAAGCATTGGCTTTATCGAATTCTTTATTGCTAATATACAGATAAGCTAAACTCCAAGGAAATTCGCTTTTATTTTCCATGGGCAAAGATTTTTCAAGATAACTTATACCTTTTGTCAAACTTTCCTTTAAAATATTAGTATTTTCAGAATTCCAATTAATTTGCGCTCTATACGCTTTGTAATATGTTTCGCCTATTTCCTTATCTGAAAATCCTCCTGCCATTTCATAAAATCTTCCTAAATAATATTCTTTAGGAGAAGTTTTGGGAACAGCCTTGTATTCTTTTGAGTTTATTATTTTTTCATATTTTTTCAACTCTTCTTTTGTAAATTCATTCTTAAACATTACAAATTTATTAGTTGGGCATTGTGGTGAATAATCAATGCTTCTAAACTTCTCCTTTCCTATTGGACAAGTATAATCCATTTCTATTGCTGGTACAGAAAATACATTTGTAACACAGAGCATTAATCCTGCCACAACCATTGCTGATAATTTTCTTGATTTCTTTTCCATAATAATTACTCACTTTCTTATCATAAAATCTGCCTTAAATATTATGATATGTTTAAATTTAAAAAGATTCAAGTATATATTAGCAAATTAACCTTAAATTCAACTGAAAGTTTTTAGAAGAAATAAACTTTTTTTGATTTTATTTTTTTAATTTCCAGCTTAAAACCTCGCCTGTTGATAAATTAACTCTAAAGTAATATTCTATATAATTTGCTTTTATTATTCCTTTATAAACTGATTTTTCAGCATCTACAAGAATAATTTCTTCAAATGAAGCATTTTCAAGGCTTTCAGAAACTTTTCGTTTCAGTTTCCCTAAAATCATCTCTTCCACATTTTTTTCTTTCTCAACATGCTTAGCAGAATCTTCCTCGCTGTCTCTTCTCTTGCTGTATTCCAACTTGTTCTGCATATCGGCATATTCATCAGGCTCAGACTTTTGTTCTATTGGCGATGGTGCTGGCGGCACTGCTATTGGCGCCTCTTTCGGTGGCAATGTTATAGCGTTTCCTCTGTTCCAACGAGAATCAGATACAAGTCTTTCACTAGAACTATATGTGATTACTTTTCCTGTATTTGCATCAACATTATATCTATATCTTTTATTTTTATAATAAAATTCAATTGCATAAATATATTTTTTATTTTCTTTTTCTAAAATAAGTTTTGTCAATTTTACATTATTTGAATGCACTTTAGAATGTTCAAAAACAATTTTTTTGGCTTTTTCCAAATTTATTTTCACTCTATTGTTTCTTATTGTTACAGTCGTTATTTCTGAAGAATACAAATTTATGCCAGATACAGCAGGAAGCATCGTTAAAATTAGAAACGGCTTTACTTTTTTCTTTAATGTTTTCATTTTTTTCCTTTCTATAAATAAATCTTTATTACACTCTAACCTGTTTAAAATTAAACTATTAAAAACTATATAGACAAAGGGTTTGACTAAATAGTCACATCTTTTGAGTTCGGTTTTAAAGTGGTTTTACTATAATATTAATCAAAATAATTTTTTTAATTTTATGCTACAAAATTTTTTCAGGCAAATAAAAAGTAAAAATTGTCCCTTTCCCTAATTCACTTTCTACCATAATTGTCCCCTTATGCTCTTCTATTATCCATTTCACAATAGAAAGCCCAAGTCCTGAATTATCGCTGGAACGCGAAGAATCAACTTGATAAAAACGATTCCATATTTTATTAATATGTTCACTTGAAATTCCGATTCCGTCATCAATAATTTTACATTGTATTTTATTTGAATTTTCTATTTTGTCTAAAGTTATTGTTATCATTCCATTTTCATTCCCATAAGTAATTGCATTTGAAATAAGATTTATAAAAACTCGTGTAAGCATATCCTTGTCAACATCTGCAAAAATATCATTTTTCTCATCGTAAATAATTTTGATATTTTTTTCTTTAGCATAATTACTTTCGATTTCGATAACTAACTGAATAATTTCATTCAAATTCTCATTCTCGATATTAAGTTTTTGATTCTTTTTATCCATTCTGGCAAGCATAAGTAGTTGAGAAATCAATGTTGACATTTTTTTAGATTTTTCTAAAATATTTTTTAATATGTCTTCTGATTCTTCATTTAAATTTAAATATTTCAAACTGTACTCACTTTGCATACGAATTGCTGAAAGCGGAGTCCTTAATTCGTGAGCCACATCCGATGTAAACTGAGCTTCCCTGTCAAATGCTTCCTGAAGACGGTTAAACATCTGATCAAAAGTTTCAGCCAAATCATAGATTTCTCTCTCTCCACTTTGTAAATTAATTCTTTGAGAAAGGTCATCCCCTCTCGAAATTTTGTTAACCGTTTTAACTATTTGCTCAATTGGACTAAAGGATTTTTTTGTTATAAATTTTCCACTTAAAACTGAAACAAATATTAAAAATGGAAGTATAACAATAAATATCAAAATAATAAGTTCTATATTTTTTTCAAGGCTAGAAAAAGGTGTAATTCCTCTAATCAATATTTCCCCATATCCATCAAGATTCTTTCTTATATCATAAACATACCATTTGGAATTTGAGTTTTCCTGCTTTATTATCTTTAACTTATTACTTTCAGCAGAATTTTTTGAAACTTCTAAATCAATATTTGTATTTCCATATATAAAGTCATAATTTTTATCATAAATCGAAATAAAAATATCATTAGTTATAACGCTAAGATTATTGTCAATCATTAATTCACCATCTTCAAACTCAATATTCTGGTTTATTTTTTCTACTGTTGTTTTAAGCCTTTTATAAACAGAATTTTTCACAGCAATAGAACTGATATAGAACATGGCTCCCAAAAAGCACAACACAATTATAATTATCATGCTTGTATACCATAACGTAATTTTTGTTTTTATTGAAATTCTTTTTTTATTATAACTAATTTTATTATTCATCTTCTTCCTTCAAGACATATCCTACACCTCTTATAGTATGAATTAATTTAGGCGTAAAATCTGTATCAATTTTTTTTCTTAAAAGTCTTATATGTACTTCTATTACATTACTGTTTATTTCAGAGTCAAAATCGTAAATATGCTGCTCAATTTTATCTTTTGAAATAACTCTTTTTTTATTTCTTATCATATATTCTAATATCGAAAATTCTTTTGGAGACAACTTTATTCTCTTCTCATCTCTGAATACAGTATGTTCATTGCAATCAACTGTAAGATTAGCTATTTTAAAAATATTTCCTACTGAATCAGACTTTATGCTATTTTTCCTAAGAATTACACGGATACGTGCAAGCAGTTCTTCAAAATCAAACGGTTTTACCAAATAATCATCAGCTCCATAATCCAGCCCTTTTACCCTATCCTGAACACTTTCTCTCGCAGTAAGAAATAATACAGGAGTCTGTATTCCCTTATTCCGTATTCTCTTCAGCACTTCAAACCCATCTAGTTTAGGAAGCATTATATCCAGTATCAGCACATCATATTCTGCAGAAAAAATATAATCTAACGCCTCTTGCCCATCAAAACAGCTATCAACACTATAATTCTCTTTTCTTAGCGTTCTAGCTATAATATCATTTATCATTCTATCATCTTCTACTATCAAAATTCTCATTTTCCAAATCCTCGTTCCCATTATTTTGTTTCCAATTAAATATTTTTTATTTATTCAAAATTTATTTAATATCAGCCTATTAAATTAATTGTTTTCTAAATTTGATTTTAAAGTGATTCTGTTATGTATTCCTTCTCAAATTCTTTTGAAGCATGCTCCAGCACTTTAAAGTTATTTACTCTTCTATACATTTTTTTCTGCGATTCACTTAATTTATCAAGATTTTTTGTAAAAATATTATATATTTTTTCAGCTTTTGCAAGTATAATATTTTTATTTTTTTCACAATATTCCAATTGATTTTTTAATAATCTAAAATATTTTATGTCGTCTGTATTTAAACTCTTACTTAGCATTTCTAAATCCAATTTATTTCTACATAAATCATTATTAATAACAGGTATCATATTGTTAAAATTAATAATTCCTAACTTACCTTTATCTATTTTGAAAAAATCTATATTAGTTTTCATTCCTTTATGTTTTTCTTTTGGAGAAGATAATGGTGCAAAATACTCTTTGTTATTTACCTTAAAAACTATTCCTATAAATGGTCTGTTTGCTTTTAATGAAACTTTATTTTCATAAATTCCTAAATACTTTAAATAATTTGACGTTAATGTTATAAAATATAACTTATCCTTTTCATTCATTTAATCTCCCCTTTCATTTAAAAAGGCGATACAAAACAATATCGCCTAAAAAATACTTTAAATTAATGATTAATAAATCAGGAAGACTTAGACTGCTCGCTCCTTTATGGTCTAACTTTTTAATACCTGACTGAACCAGGAAGACTTAGACTTGCTCGCTCCTATTATGACCTAACTTTTTAATACCTGACTGAACCAGGAAGACTTAGGTTTACTCGCTCCTTCATGTCTAACTTTTTAATACCTGACTTTTATTAATCCTTTTCAAGTATATTATATCTTATTCTCGTTTATTTTTCAAGGCAAATTTTTAATTTTCTCACTGTTTCTTAATAAATCAATTTTTTTAATTTCTCCATTTTCTATTTATACTCGTTCAAATCAATCCCCTGATCCATCGCGGCAAATACGCAGCCACAGTAACATTGCCTATACACATCATATTCTGCACACATATCAACTGAACGTTTGTATCCGTTATTTTTCTTAAAGTCAGATGGCAAGTATTTTACATCAAAAATTTCCTGAATTTCCAGTCCCAACGTGTTTATCAGCTGGCTGTTCTTATGCGGACTTAACGTCAAGGCGCTTCCAAAATAGTCAAACCCCAATTCCTGAGCCTTTTTTGCCACAATGTCAAGTCTCATCTGAAAACAGGCAGTACATCTTGCTCCACCTTCCTTCTCCTTTTCCAGCCCTTTTACAGCTTTATAAAAGACCATCGGCTTATATTCATCTTCAATAAATCCAACATTATTTCCAGTACGCTCGTTGAATTTCTTAATAAATTCCTCCTGCACTAAGGCTCTTTTTACATATTCTGCTTTTGGATGGATGTTATTATTTGCAAACAGAACGGTCACGTCTGCATATTGCGTTAAAAATTCCAGCGTATAAGTACTGCAAGGCGCACAGCAGCTATGAATCAATATTTTAGGACGAATATCCTTGTTTTTCCAATCTGAAATCAGTTTTGTCAAAATCGTATGATAATTGATTTTCTGATTAGGATTCATTCTTTCCAGAATTTCCTTCGCATTTTTTATATCCCTTTCAATATAGCTTTCCGTATTTTTTGTACTTTCCAATTGTTCAATATTTCCAATATTTTTCATTAAATTATTTTCTCTCCCAAATTTTTTTATATATTTATACTAAACCCCATTTAAAAAATAACAATAAAATTCTATAATAATTAATTTAATAGCCTTGTCAAAAAAATGCTTTAATTCTATGAATTTCATGATTTCTACTATTTAAATAGGAAATAGTATTAAATAATCATAAATTTTACTTTCTGCTAGATTATAAAATTAGACTTGTCTACATAATCAAGCATTTTGAATTATTAAACAAGTCTACTAAAATTTTAAAAACTATTTTTTATTATACTCTTCCAGTGCCTTTTTCAACACTTTCATTCCATTTTCAATTTCAATCAAGTTATGTGTACAAAACGAAAATCTAGCTTCCTTTGTACCTTTTCCTGGCGTTGTATAAAATCCAGGTCCTGGTGCAAACGATAATGTTTGATTTTCATATCTAAATTCAGTCAATAGCCAGATTGCAAATTTTTCAATATCATCTACTGGAAGTTCTGCGATTAAGTATAATGCGCTGCTTGGCTTATATGTTACAACTCCTGGTATTTTTATGATATTATTATAAATCATATCACGTCTTACTTTGTATTCTAATTTTGTATTGTCAATATAAGTATCTAACGTATTAATTAAGTTTGTACTTGCATATTGCTCAATTGTCGATACTGATAGTCTTGCTTGACAGAATTTTAGCGCTTGTGCTAAAAAGTCTTTATTTTTAGAAGCGATAACTCCTATTCTTGCCCCACACGCACTATAGTGTTTTGAAATACTGTCAACTAAAATCACTCTGTCTTCAATTTCTTTGATTGACATAAACGACTGATAACTTTTCTCAATTTCTTCATCATAAATAAACTGTCTATAAACTTCATCAGTAATAATATATAAATCATGTTTTATCGCAATATCCCTAATTAACTCCATTTCTTCTGTTTTGAAAACAATTCCAGTAGGATTGCTTGGATTTGAAAACATTATTGCCTTTGTTTTTGGAGTGATTAATTTTTCAATTTCTTCCCTTTCCGGCAAATGATAATGATTTTCAATAGAAGTTTCAATTGGAACTAACTTTGCGTCAGCAATTCTCAAAAAACTGTCATAATTTGTGTAATATGGTTCAGGGACTAAAACTTCATCTCCCGGATTGCAAATTGTCTGCAATGTAATTTGAATAGCCTCGCTTCCACCTTGAGTAATCAATATATCCTCAGGCAAAATATCAATTCCGACTTTTGCATAAGATTTTGAAAATGATTCCCTCAATTCAATGATCCCTGCCGAATTTGTATATTTAACGATTTTTTCCTTATAGTTATTTAATCCTTCAAAGAATGTATCTGGCGTTTCTACATCTGGCTGTCCTATATGCAGCTGGTATACTTTCACACCAGATCTGTTTGCTTCGTCAATATATGGCACTAGTTTTCTAATTGGTGAATAGTGCATGTTTAAAACTCTTTTTGAAAATTTTTTCATTCTGTAATTCCTTCCTTATTTATCTATATCCAATTTATTGCCAAGCTACTGCTTGTTGTATTTTTCATTTAACGCCTTTAAGATGGCATAAGTTTCTAAATCAAGCTTTCCATCGTATTTAGACGGTCTGAAATGATACTGAAATACTTTTATTACATTCTTTGTCTGCTCATCCCATCTTCCAGTTGTACTTATGGAATATCCGAACTTGCTTAATTCAGCTTGTACGGTTGCGGCTGGCAAGGATGCCCATGAAAGTGAATATTCATTCTCAAATGCAGATTTTCTCGCATTGTCATACCACATTCCTATGTTATATTTTCTGTAAAGCTCTTCCCACGGGAATAATGGACCTGGATCAGGCTTTCTTTGAGGAGCAATGTCTGAATGTCCCAAAATATTCGTTGCGGGAATTTCATATTTATCTGCCAAATATTTTACAAGAACAGCCACGTCTTTAATTTGAAAATCTCTGAACGGCTCAAAACTTCCGCTTACGTTACCGCTGTTTACAATTTCAATTCCGATTGAGCTGTCATTCAAATTCTTGCTAGTTTTCCATTCACTTGCCCCCGCGTGCCATGCCCTCCTGTTTTCATCAACTAAATAAAATACTGGATCATTTTTCTGGTTTGATATTAGGTAATGAGCACTTACTTCATTGTTTGTCAATGCTCTTAAAGAGCCGTCCCTGTCCATCGCTGTATAGTGAAGAATTATAAATCTCTGTCTATAATTCTGCCCTTTTGAGGAATATGACGAATCTACAGTTATTGATCCTGCCGAATTTCTTATTGTCTGCATTCCTCCTCTGCCCGAGACAGAATTTCCGCTATTATTGTTTTCAGGCCTTTCTATAACTTTTCCTCTTCCATTTTCAATACGTATTTCTATCGGTGGTTTCTTCACGTCTTTTGAAACATCCTGATTATTTGCATTCAATACATTTCCAGCAGACAGAGCCAATGCTAGAAACAGTAGTTTTGTCCTATTTTTTCTCATTTTATTTCTCATCCTCCTGTTTATTTAATTTTAATTCTTTATTGGATTTCATCTCAATTTCCGTATTATTATTCTCCCTAAAAGTATATTTTACAGTATTTTTTAAAAATATATAATGAATAATTGCCAATACAGCAATAACAATTCGCAGAATCGCAGTAATATTAGCATCAAAGTCCAGCCATATCATTGCTGAATTTCCTAGATTCAGCGCCGCTATAATAATTAGCAGGATACTTCTCCGGCTTATCGCAATAATAATAAATACTATTGAGGCAAATATGAACAGAACTCTAGTTCCGCCTACAAACAGCACATACGAATTTACACTTGAAACAGTATCATTCATATACGGTGAACTTTGCAAGATTACACGCGAAATATTTACACATACCAAGCTCAGAAGGAATATGGCAAAACATATCAAAAGATCCCTTACATCCCTTGCCGCTTCCTTTTCAGCCTCTTGCTGACTTTTGGCATTTGCATCGCTGCTTCTGTCTTCAAGATAGAAAACTGAGTAAAGGAGCATAATCCAGAAAAGCGTCTCAACTATTCCAAGCCAAAGCGTTATGTGAAAAATCCTGTCATTTACATATTCATGAAAAATTGAATTATAAAAATTGAAGTTCACAAGAATGTAAAAAAAGGATATTACTGCTCCAAATATTTTCTTATAATAAAACAGCATAGTCTATTCCCCCATAAATTTATTTATCCATCCAAGATAATTTGAATCTGTTATATTCAATGCCTCTATATGTGCCTGAAAGTTTACATCATCATCGTATATTCTGAATATGATAGGAGCTAATATCTTTAACGTCTGGGTTTCAAAGATTCCATGAATGTTCATGCTGTAAATGAGCGGTTTCTGGAATTTCAAAAGCTGACTGTTTGTCTGTTTTATTTCACACAGCAATGCAAGAAGATTGATTTTCTTCAAGTCATTATTCCTGTCCTCAAGAACTACGTCAATCTGATCTGAAAGAAGCTTCTTGTATCGCCATGACTGGTGTTCCCTGTGAGTCTTGCTCTGTATGAGGAATTTCATTTTTGGAGAAAACAGTATAAGATTATCCATATTTTTTTCGTATTTTATTGAAAAATCCCTTCCAAAGAATCCGCTCACTGCTTTAAGCAGATCATTCTGAACACTATAAATCGTATTTTCATCGTAAATCTTGTTAATTAGGCTTGATTTCTGCTCATTAAACGTATCATACAGATATATTTCAATTTCATATTTCTCAACATTTGGCATTTTCAGTATATTTCCTGCCAAGACAAAATTCAAGTTGTTGTTCTGCTGTCTTATCAGCTTCATATAATCAGTGCTGTAACGCTTTTTCGAAACGAACAGGCTTTCATTGTTATAGGCTATTGCAAGCTGATAGTTCAAGTTTGTCTTGTAATGAAGATTCTCATTCAGATATAACGGCAATGAAACTGCCAGATTTTCAGCTAGTTCGGACTTTTCCCCAATTGATGTCAATGTGAGAATAAGAATATTAGGCTTTACACGTCTGCTCTGATTCAGCATAAATTCTGGATGATTAAACTCATAATACCATATAGGCTTGTTTGTAGAAAAAAAGTGATTTGCCGTGTTCTCTTTTGCATCGCCATTTTCCTTTTTTACTTTCAGTTTCCAAAAATAGTCCTCATAATACATAAATTTCTTATAATGCTCTATCCATGGAAATTTAGAAGTAAATTTGCAAAGCTCCAGCCCTTCCTTGTACATTCCCTTTACCCTGTAATACTTCAATACATTCAGCGCTGTGTAAACGTTATGCTTTTCAGGATTGTAGTATGCCAGAACATATTGCTTGAACTCATCGTAAAGTTCGTTTAGCATGTAAATGCTTGATGTGATGTACATTACCTCCGAATTATAGCCAGATTCCTTTAATGCTGTTATCAGGAAATAGTTTCCAGTTTCCTTATCCCCTTTTTTGAAGTAAACTATTGCCTGCATCATCTTGGCTCGCCAGTTTCCCTTTATTTCCGAAAGTTTTTCCAGCTTATTTTCATATTCCTTGACACTTCTTTTCTTTACTATGTCAAAGTATCTTTTAAACGCTGTTGCCGAATTCGGATTGATTTCAAGCGCCTCATAATATTTCTTCTCGCTCTCCTCAATACGGCCGCAAAGCTCCAATGCCTCAGCATAGGCTATACAAAGCCCTTCTGTCGTATTGTCTATGTTCAAGTTTTTTTCATACAGTTCGACTGCACTTTCGCAAGAACCTGTCTTTATGTGATAAGTCCCAAGCATAACCAGCTTTCTCTCAAAATTTTCATCAGCCGCATAAAATCTAAGCACAGCCTCCTTTATTTCAGGGTACAGCTCCTTTGAAAAGGCATCCTGAATTATAGGATACAGCCCTTCCATGTTGCTCCAGTTTTTTCTTATGGCTGGATACAGTTTTTTATCAAGCCATTCCTTCTTGGGCATCTTAAATTCTTTCCCAAACTCGTCATAGTAGGAAATTTCTTTAAAATCATCCGAATAATTGTCATAGCTGCCATTTTCCATAATTTCTGATTCATTGTTTACAATATCGTAAATCTCTCTTCTAATTTGCTGCTGGCTGCCGTCGCCACCTGAATAGTTTTTCTTCTTTTCTTTTTTTTCAGAAGATTTAAAAAAATCAAAAATCCCCATACATCCTCCTATCTTAAAAGTAATCCTTATAGCCTATCCTGTTACGGCTATAAAATCTCCATAATATATAATAGTATAGCATAATTTATTTAATAATACATCATTATTTTTTGCTAATCCTACACTTAATTTAAAAATCATTCACAATTTTTTTATTTTACTGAAAAAATTAATATTATTTTTACTAAGAAATTTTTACTAAAATCATTAATTTATACTAAACTTCTTTAAACAATATTAATTTTATCACAAATATTCTTAAAACACAACGGAGTTAGAATAAAAAAAATTTAAAATAACAAATGTTTCTGAAAAATATGAAAACTCATAATAATTCGTGTTAAAATGTTATTTGAATTTTGTAATTTTCCAATTTCATTTTCATGAACATAGGCTACACCATAAGCATTATTTGTCCAAGATTTTGGGTACATTCCATTTAATTTTAAATGGGTTCGAGCATATATAAAAAAAGTGAGATTATTAAAATCCCACAATTAAGAAATTTTTACTTTTCATCATCTTTATCTAAAAAATTATTAAGGTTTTGATTGTTTTCATAGCTAACTTCTTCTTCATTCTTAAAATTATATTTGCCGTCTTTTTCTTCATTTTCCAAATAATTGTTCTCAACATTCAGATAAACTACAATTTGCAAAGCTTGAGAATATAGTATAAATAAACAAAGAACTATCGAAAAAACAGTAACTATCAGCAATACGCCCAGCATAACAAAAGAATCATTTCTTATGATTCCAGAAAGTGGAAAGATAACTACTATACTCGCTATAACAACCGCTACTACAAGTATTATTCCAGGAATTATTATTTTTAGCCTATTTCCTTTAGATAGCTTTAAGCTGTAGTCCAAAGATTCTGAAAGAGTGAAATTACGAATATAGTATATTTCATAAAAGTAAAGCAAGGCCCATATAAAGACAATTATTATAGCTATGTTCGCTAAAAGGGCTAAAAAAGTTCCTATGAAAGGGAATTTTTCCAGCACAAATAAAATTATCCTTAAACCAGCACCTATTCCAAATATCACAAGAGACTTTATAAAAATTCCTTCTGTTGAAAATTTGTCTGCCCTTCCTTCCACTTTTAATGCAATTTTTCTTAAAAAATATGCTATAAAGTAATTATTTGCTATTGTAAATGCAATCATCAGACCAAAACCTAATAAAGTAAATATAGGAATTAGCTGCACATAACCTGAAAGAGCCAGCATAACAATCCAGAAGTAACCTAAATAAAAACTTATAAGCGGAATAAATATTAAAATAAACTGTAAAAACGCAAGCAGCTTATTCTCTTTAAGAATTATCTTAAATAAATCAAGTGCCGCACTAAAAGTTTCTCCAATTCCAAGATCTTTTTTAAAGATTTTTTCTCTTAAATTTTCTAAATACATAATTTATTTTTCCTTTCTATTTTTTTATAATTATACACTAAGATACAAAATTTTTCAAACCTTAATCTTGAATTTCTTCTTTTTTTTCATCTATGCTTTTTAAATAATTATATTCCACATTTAAAAATATAAGCGAATTTAATATTATTGAAACAATTCCTATTGCAGATGTTGCAACTGAGGAAATTACAGCAATCAGTATTACAATGTAAACCGATGTAAAAAGAAATATAAAAAGAAACGTATTCAACAAAAATGGCAATGCAAAAACTAGAACTATAAGGGAAAGCACAATATTTGGCAAAATTTTTCTCAGCTTGTTCCCCTTTGATATAGCCAGATTATATTTGTACGTCTGTACTATCTTCATATTTCTTATATAAAATGTTTCCCTGAAATACAGCAGTTTTATCCACGCTATAATTACAATTACTATCCAAGTTATAACTGGAACCGCAATCGCAACAGCCATAAGAACTTTCGAATAATTATATTCAGCTATTATTCCTATGAAAATACCGATTAAAACAGGAATAAACATCACAATAAAAAATACTGCAAGAAACACGATAATAAGCCCAAAAATCTTCAGGAACTTGAAAAACGTCTCCTTAAAGCTGTATTCATTTTCCCTGCCTTCTATTTTCATTACAACCTTTGAATACATCCTTATTGAAAATAATGTTGAATAAACTGATATAACAGTATTAATAAGGCTAATGCTAAGCTGCATTCCCGAATACCTTGCCATATTGCTGACATCGCCATAGCTGGCCGCCACCCTGATGTTTGTATTTATCGTATTCTGCAATGTGGTCGAGTATAGCGCCCATATATTCAATATTACCAGAATCGCAATCCATAGCTTATTTTCCTTTACAATGCTTCCAAATATATCAAAAGTGTTTCCCATGTACTCATCCAGCTTGAATTTTTTCTCAAACAGCTCTTTCTGTAAATTCTTAAAATCCATAATTTTTTCTCCTCCCTAAATCTGAAATCATATTTCATTTTCTATCATTTTTTCTGTATCTTTTCTATGTGATTTGAGATAATCGTACTCCACGTTCAAAAATACAATAACATACATTATTACAATGACAATCTGAAAAATGCTTGAAATAACTATTACAAACGAAGTAACAATGTTTCTTGCATAAAGCTGTCCGAAATTATTGTGATAATAATTCATCATTAATAACAAATTATTCAGTACAGTCAGAATAATAATAGGAATTGCAACTCTTAGCCTGCTTTTTCTTGCCAGCATAAAGTTATACTTTAAGGATTGCCACATTTTCATATTTCGCCCTGCATATATCTGAGTAAAATAGGGAATAAATATTAATGACAGAACTACAAATACCATCCCAATTATCTGCCCATTTAAAATCTGATTCTTTGTAATTATTTTTGTAACAAACTTTAGCTGTTTTATCAAAACAAGTAAAAGAGGAACAGAAAATATCAGCACTAGCAAAAGTTTTAAATATTTAACAATCAGGTTTGTAAACTTGTATTCATTTTCTGTACTTTCTATCCGATGAAGAACTTTAGCATACGAAATGAAAATAAAAATTCTGTCATAATACGCTAGCACTGTACTCATAAACCAGTATTTCTTTACAAAATCCGCTGGCATTATTCCAATCAGTATATTTGAAAGTACAAAACCTGTAACCCATAACTTATTTTCCCATATAAAAACTCTCAAAATCCGAAACATCCACATAAAATATTCCAATACATTAAATTTCCGTTCAAACAGTTCCTTCTGCAAATCTTTAAAATCCATAATTTATTCTATTTCCTTTCAAAATTTATTGTAAATTTTTATTCTGTTTTTTCAAATAATCATACTCCACATTCAAAAAAATTATAACTCCCATTATTGCTATAAATATTCCTAAAAAGCTTGAAATAATTCCAATTACTATACATATTGGAAAAATGATGATTGACGTTATCTTGTAAAAAATAGGTAAAGAAAAGGGAATCCTAAGGATAGCATTTAATAACACAAAAATAATAATCGGAACGACGGCTCTCGTCCTATTTCCTCCAGATATTTCCAGATTATACTGTAACGCATCGATTATCGTCATTTTCCGAATGCAGTAAATTTGTACAAAATAAAGAAACATTATTACTAGAAATACAATTATAGCAATCACTATAATTCCAGCTATTACTGTTCCTATAAAATTAGCTTCAGAAATTAATAACATAATCGCCGCTGGAAAGATTAAAAGCGCGATTGCCATGCCAATTGCAAAATATAGCAAAGTAAGCACCAAGAATTTGAAAAGTGACTTCTTTAATGTAAATTCATCTTCCCTGTTCTCAATTTTAAATCCAATTTTCATAATTACAGCCGTATAAAATAAATTGCTGTAAACTGATGCAACTGTATTTAACATTGAAATTAAATATCTAAAAGAATTATACAGTCTCACATAACTTTCTGAAGTTAATTTTTTCTCAAATGCTGCGCAAAACAGCATCCAAATGTTTGCAATTATAAAAAATATTGTCCATAGTTTATTTTCTTTTAAAAATACTTTTACGACATCTTTTGATTTTTTTAAATATTCTGTTAGATTTAACTTTTTCTCTATCAATTCATCTTGCAAATTTTGAAAATCCATATTTCCCCTCCATAATCAATCAAAAATAATATTAACTGTTGTTAAAGTCTATATATTCTAAGTTCAAATAAACAAGGTTGCCTGCCATTGCTTCAAAAATCGTATAAAAAAATCCGACCACTCCTCCAAAGAAGGCATTAACTGTCATTCGTACGACCTGATCCTTAACTGCAGCTTCAAACAGCCAGCTTGAAAAATAATTAAATCCTGCAGATACAGCAAAAACTATTAATAATACGTGCAGCATCCGTATTCTGTTTCCTCTGCTTATATATAAATTATATTTAAACGCTTCGACTATATTTATGTTTCTGAGATAATACGCCTGCTGAAAATACAGAAGGTTTAGTTGCAGAATAGCCCAAAAAATTATAAATGGGAGTACTGAATTTGTAAATATCATCATTATAATTCCCGCTATTACTAGAAATACTGCCAATATTATATTTACAAATGTCATTACCAAAAATTTAACGGTAATTTCAACTAAACTAAATTCATTTTTCCGCCCTTCCACTTCCAGTCCCATTTTTTTTCTTATAACAGCAAGGATAAACTGAACAACGAGCCAGACTATAATATAGCACAGTATAAACAACAACACTTCTGACACCAGCTCATTAAACTCCCTGCTTCTCAAAAACTGATTGGAATCAATCTTAGTTTTTCCATATTTTTCTACAATCTTCTCCATTACTGCAAGTATTTCTGATCCTTGAAACCGGACTACAACTCCAAGAAAAAACAAAAATACCAAATGGAAAAAAAGCAATACAGGATGATTTCTTACAAATATTTTCAAAAGAGCGGAACCGTTGCTAAAGTATTCCCAAGTTGAAAAATATTTGCTCTGCAAATCATTTCTTAATTTATTAAAATCCATCAGGACTGCCTCCCTTTTCTATTTTTATTTTTCATATCAAAAATTATAGCATACTTTATTTATTTTTAAAAACTTTTTTATAAAAAAGAGCACTAAAATATTTAAGACAAATATAATCTATTATTCTAAGAGAAATATAATGAATTATTGATATAATAAAAATGATGTCTAAAAAAGAAGGAGAGTTTATTATGTTAAAATCATTTAAAAAATCAATGATAGTCTTAATTTCATGTTTATCCATAAGCATTTTATCTTCAGCGGCGATTCCAAAAATCTCCCCAAAAAGAGCTAGTGAATATTCAGCTCAGTCAGCACGTGCATTGTCTTCACCCTACAGCACTGTTGCAAACGTAACTGTTTCAGGCAGCTTTGCCACTCTAAAGGAAACTGGTCAGCCCTTTACAGGAACTTATGCAGAATTTAATGAAGTTGGACGAGTGCAGGCCCTAAGAAGTTATCAGGACGGAAAATTACACGGACCTATGTTTCTATACTATGAAAATGGAAATATATTAAAAGCCACAAATTATGTAAACGGCGTAAGGGATGGCGAAGATGTAGACTTTTACGGAAATGGAAACTCGAAGACGCTAAGACGTTATAAAAATGGCGTGTTAAATGGCGACAGCTATGATTTCGATGAATTTGGAAGGCTTGCTTCTACAATGCAGTATTCAAACAACGTCAGACACGGAAAGGAAATAAAATATTCAAACGGTATTATTACAAATGAGAACACTTACGCCAACGGACAGCTGAACGGCGAGGCAAAATCCTATTATTCCAACGGAACTCTGCGTTCCAACGGAAACTATTCACGTAATCTAAGACACGGACAATGGACATGGAACTATGAAAATGGTACAAAAAAACTGATTGAAACATATCAAAATGGTTTAATTACCGATATTCTTGGCTATTCAAGAAATGGTGCGAAAGAACGTGAAATGAAGCTCGTAAATGGAAACGGGAATTTCACGCAGTATTATGACAATGGAAAAATCAAAGTTCAAGGGGCATTAAGAAACTACAAGGCCTCTGGAAACTGGAATTTCTATAACAAAGACGGACATTTGACTGATACGCAGGGATTTTATTAAAAAAGGCTTGATTTATTTTAATTTTAAAGGTATAATATATTATATAACAAGTGTTTTAAAGGAGATTTAAAAGAAAAAAATTTACTTAGAAAAGTGGTGTTAATTATGAAAAAAATATTATTTGCTTTAATGCTTTTTGTAAATATTTTAGGATTTTCAGCATTGAAAAAT
>ERZ773059.448-NODE-448-length-22346-cov-5.999148_pt1 | contig 22346 bp, 30 predicted proteins | sample MGYA00580514_ERZ773059 | MGnify/ENA primary metagenome ERZ773059 (study PRJEB29015, sample SAMEA2737981) | human oral metagenome | biome: human oral; feature: human-associated habitat; material: dental | place: China | collected 2056 ...
ACAATTTTGACATACAAATGTCGCTTTTTTCTTTGCGATGATAAACCTCTTTCTAAATCTCTATCTCACACTCTATCACTTGGCAAAAATCAATTTTTTCATTAGGTACAAACTGGCGCATGAGCATTCGATGAGCGACAACTACCACAGTCTGATGTTCTCGATACTTAGTCATGCATTCTAGAAAACGAGACTTCATCTCCGCAGCTGTCTCATATTGAATAGAACTATTAGAAAGCAACTCCCCCTTGCTTTCTAAAAACAGACATCTAGCTCTTTCAAAATTCTCTATACCACTTTCATAAACCTGCCATTCGTGTAACAAAGACTCCACCCTCAAAGGGAGACCAGTAGCACAAGAAACATAAAAAGCTGTTTCTAAAGCTCGCGTTACTGCTGAAGTCACTAGTAAGTTAGCTGATTGTAGTAAGGGATTTTGGCAAAGTTCCTGAGCTTGTTGTCGTCCCTTCTCAGATAAGGGGGCCAAATCCATCCCAAAACCTGTATAAGAACGTTCCTCTAACTCACGGTAATCTGGCTCCCCATGACGTACAAAGATAATCTTCATCTTAGTGCCCTGTTGATCCAAATCCACCAGTTCGCACGCCGTTTGCCTCATCTCCGTCTGCGATTAAAAATGGTGCAAAGACAGCCTGAACCACACGTTCCCCAACTTCAAGAACCACTTCCTGATCAGTAATGTTTTTCATCTGCGCAAAAATATGTCCCTCATTTCCAGGATTTCCATAATAATCCCCATCAATTACCCCAACTGAGTTAATCAAGACCAAGCCCTTCTTACGAGGATTTGAAGAACGATCATAAAGATAGAGAACTTCTGTTGGCTGCATATAGGCCTTAACACCTGTCGGAACGAGAACAATCTCTCCTGGAGCAATCACAGTGCGTTCCGCGACCTTTAAATCATAACCAGCTGCATGGGCTGTCTCACGCTTCGGTAGCAAATTTTTATCTGTAAAACTCGAAACCAATTCAAAACCACGAATTTTCATCTTTTTCTCTTTTCTATAATCATTTATTCTAGGCTATTTTATCTTATTTATTCGAAAAAAGCACGAAAAAAGAGCACACAACAATTATAGACGATACGAGGATTTACACTGTTTCACAATACGTTAAAATTTAGAGCCTTAAAGCAAGGACGAAGTTGAATTTTTACATCGTTTCACAGAGGTTTACGGCATTTTTGCCCCTTTTTTGCCCCCTCTCAAGTTCATACATCCTTACCGAATGCAGCACGAGATCACGATACTTCCAGACGCTGACCAGATACTCAATAACCTCTTGGTCCTCTATCTTGCATTCCATGAGTAACAATAGCTTGACCGTGTACTCATTCTTTAAAATTGGCACCTGGTAAGTCACATCTACCCAATGCTCGAAACCCAAATCAGTTTGCTCTATGCTTGCAAGTTCAATCTTCAAAATGTTCATGTTTTCTTCCTCCTACTTATCTATTCGCAAGAAATTAAAAAAGTAGTGAAAAAATCATTACTTTTTTTATTCTGAAACTACTTTCGGGCCAATTTTGTTGGCATTAACAAAACTGATAGCAACGCACTTTTAAGTAATAACATTCCAGAGCAAACAAAAAAACCGCAAGCTATTGCCTGCGGTTAGTGTAATCTATTTGAAATCCTTTCTGTTTTATTTTTCTTCTTTTGGTTTGTCAACGACGGTCACCAGACCATCTGGTTCTGTTTTGAATGCTGGATCAGTATGAAGTTCACCATTTGCTTTTAGATAGTACCAGCCATCGCCAGACTTGACGAATTGTTTAGATAGCATATAACCATCTTTTTCTTCCATAAAATACCAAGTTTCACGATACTTAACCCAGCCTTTGGCCATACGGCCGTCTGACTTGAAGAAATACCAGCGATTATTTAGGAACATCCAGCCTGTTACCATCGCCCCACGTTTATCAAGATAGAACCAATCTTTGCCATCATTGAACCATCGATTGATTAAGCAATAGCCATGGTCATCAAAATAGAACCATTCGTTGTTGATTTGTTTCCAGCGATTTGTAGGATAAGAGCCGTCTGACTCCTCCCACCACCATCCAGTACCATTTTGTTTCCAACCCGCTTCAGATAGGCCACCTTCAATGTCTTTCTTGAACTGCTCACGACTGATGCCCCATTTGGCCAAATAAGGATAAGGGTCAACATGGTCAGAGTAGTTTCGAGGTTGATTATATGTGCAGTATTGATGTGTCTTGATACCTGCTAGACTGTCAGAGTCCAGCGTTTTCGGAATTCCAGCTTCATCAGCGAGGTTCCGCAAAAGCTCAACGTAGAGCTTGTAATCGCGCATGAACTCTTCTTTTGTGCTATGGCTCTCAATCAACTCAACTTGGCCGTATCCTTCAACGTTCCAGCCACCTCCTACGTCGTATGCCCCCATGTCTGTATACCAGGTCTGCATCACACGGCCGTTACCTACAACGTGTGAGAAAAATCCTGAATCAACAGGACGGCGCATGTGGTAGTCTGCTTCATTTTGTGCCGTTGAGTTCGGGTTTCCTGTTGAATGAGCATGAATTTGTCTGTATGGTTGTTCCCCAACTTGTGGAAGGTCGGTTCTTAGTCTACTTGTATCAATATCCATGATTACTCCCCTTTCCAGGCTTCGTTCATTTGCTTGACCGCTGACTCGACAAATGTGTCTAAGTCTTTATCAGTCATACTGATGTTGTATTTGGTAAGCTCAGCACGGATTTTAGTGCGTGCTTGCTCCAGCTTTTCTTGACCTTTATAGCCAGTTTCAGCTGCGACCTGCTCCACGGCATTGACCGCATTTTTGGCCAAGATTTCGACAATCTTGACGGTCTTTTCTCCACCTTTTTGAACAAGATAGTCTTTGACCGCTTTGACTGCGATTCCAGCCAAAACAGTCAAGATTCCAGTTGCTGAAGCAATAATGATTTCAGTAATTTGTTGCATGTGTTATTCTCCTTTGTTTTTATCTTCATCTTTTTCAAGCAAGCGTTGAAACGCTTTTACAATTGGCTGAAAAAGAGTGACATTTCCTTTTAATTTGCGGTAATTTTCAATGAGCGATTGAAAAGTAAATACGATGTACCCGAGATAAATTGAGTACAAGAATGCGAATCCTGATTTTTCAGGCAAGAGTACAGACATCGGGATGAGAATCATCAATAAAAGGACCCCTAGAATTTTGCGAAGGAGCCCGTTGATGCCGATTTTGCTCTTGTATTCAATGTCAGAATTGACAATCGCCGCAATCGTTCCTGTCACAAAATCAATGATTTCCATTGAAACGATCAAGGCCAGAGCATACAAGACCAGACCATCTTCTGTTTGTACTACACTTCGAAAAAAATTGAAAAATTCAATTTGCATATACACCTCTACTCTTTCCCTTCAAATTTCCAAGCAACACCAGTTCCGTTTTGCTCCAGGGAGCCATTTGTCACAAATGCGCTGACAGGCTCACCATTGTAAGTAAACTCCTTATTAAGCTGAACTAGGATGCGTTTCCCTTCGCCGTTAACCTCCACATGTTCAGGATCTTCAATCGTAATCAGATCATGTGGTAAGTAGGTCTTACCAACTTCAGCGAGTGGAATCAACTCAACTAACTCCTTGTAAGTCGTACCGTATTCGATGTTCTTGCTCATAACAGAGTTCAAGACCAGCACATGAATGACTTTCTGGTTTACCTTTGCATTTTCTTCAGTCTGCTTGATAATTTGAGCAAGTCTGTCCTGTTCGCTCTTGTTGTGCGCAATCTGCTGCTCAGCTTGTTCAAGCTTATTCTGCGCTTGCACGATTGCAGCGCCTGGATCCAATTCAGCCTTCAGGATATCCAGCACCGCTTGAATCAATACATCCTCTTGCTCAGCCGTTCGGTCGCCTACAAGCTCACGCATGTTTGTACTGTATCGATTACCCTCAGACAGACGAATTTCTACTACGGTCGCCACATTGTCTCCAAAACCTCTCGTATAAGGTTTGCTTGCTAGTTCATAATTGTTAATTGCCATTTGTCATTTTTCCTTTCACTTCTTCAAATTTTGCCTTAAGCTCTTCGTCGGATTCAATGATTCGTTTCATCTGCTCGAGCTCCATAGCGGTCACTGTATAGAGGGCTTCGAGCGTTGCTGACTGAGTAGCCTCATTACCGACCTTCTCACCTAACGATTTGATCGCTAAACTGCTAATTTGTTTGTCTTGTTCATTCATGCTGTTTTCTCCAATTTTTCTATTTTTTGATTAAGCTCCTGAATGGCCTTGATAAGATAAGGTACAAGAGCAAATGTGCTGTAAGAGTATGCACCGTCGGGATTCTCGTAAAACGCTTCAGGAGCGTACTTCTGTACATCCTGCGCCATGATACCGCAAGCGATATCTTCTATTCTTCCATCGTATTGTTTGCGATAGCTGTACGTCTTCAGATTTTCGACTACATCTAGCCCGGAAACTGTACTAGCTTCGATATTGTGCTTATATCGACGGTCTGAGATTTCTTTATTGAGTGGAACCCAATCAGAACCTCCTCCGCTCCAAACAAAATACATATAGCCATTCTCGCTCAAAATTTGCTTGTATTGAGGAGAGTAAATCCAGTATCCAGATTTTTCTGAATTCTTGTTATTGTAGTAGATATCGCCTGTAACACGTAAGTCGCCATTTACAACTGGCGTGTTCCAAAAATACGCTCGATTGTAACAGAACATTTCTCCAGATTCTTTAACGAACCAAGCATAATTTCCTGGAGCATCCCAAGTCGTGCCCCAATTAACCCAAAGAGCTGTTTTGCCCCAATTACCAGCACCATTGCTCATCCCTACATAAAATTGATTCTGGCCAGTTAACCAGTAAGTTGAGGGGTCCTTGTCATGCGTACCGATTTGGAATCCACCGATTCGACCTTTAAAACCTTCCAGCAAGGTCGCAGATACTACTACCGACCGAAGCTTGTTGATGAAGGCTTCTTTAGCAGCAAGCGTATCCGTGAAGATATCGCTTGAAACGAACATTCGAGCCATTGCTTGGTCCATCACGAGCTTGTCAGCTGTGATAGTCTTTGAGCCGATAATCTCAGCGTTCAGTTTAACAAATGCACCTTCACCCACAAACAAGCGCTTGAAGTAACCTTGAATAGCCGTGAGCTCGTCCAGCAAGGTCTTACCTTTCAACCGAATCTTTTCAGCTTCAATCAAGATTTGATTGTTGGTCGCATTGATTTGCGAAACGATCGAACCTGCGCTAGTCAAGTTCTGGACAGCCCACGAGCCAGCAAGCTGACTCTGAACTGAGCGAATCGCTTCATTCGTGTCCTCTGGAGCTTCGGTGTAAGGTGTTGCATACGATCCTTTTTCAAGTTTAAAGCCTGCAATATATAGATTTGCATTTTGATTAGGTCGTTCCACTCGAGGAAAGATGAAGCCGTCCAAAGTAATTTTGAAGGTAAATGAGTAACGCTTCCATTCACTTGTTATAGCGACCGATGTTTCAGATGGAACGCCCCACCCCTTATCGACAGACCCATTTCTATTAACATAAAAATTTACTGTATCATTCTTCAAGTCACTCTTCATCCATAAGCTAAATGTATAGATTTCGCCAATTTTCGCATCAATCTCTTGTCCAACACCATTCCACGAATTGTTTTTAAATAAGACGTCACATCCTTGATACTTGTCTAAATATTTCTTCCAGCCAGCCGCCATATTCTTCCAATCGCCAGAAAAACCTTTTGTACCTTTCAACAAATTTTGACCATTGCTGACATTTTTTGCCACCTCAACTTGAAATAGCTGGCTAGTCATAGCCATACGAGCGACTTTATCAGCAATCCCATTTTCAGTATTGCCTAAAATTCGTTCATAAAGTCGACTAGTTTCTTGTACTCGCTGGAAGTCCGTCTGATTAGCCTTGTTAGCAATTTGAGAAGATAAACTTGTGAATCGACCATCTACTGATTTCTTGTACTCAGCGATTTGAGTAGCAATTTGGCCATCTGTCGATGTCTTCACTTCTTCAATTCGTCGCTCTATCCCACGAATACCCTCTTGATACGTGTTCTTGCCAACATAGCCATCAACAACCTCGTTTTTCAATTTGGTTATATCAGCTCTCGCTCGCTCACTGATCTGCTTCGCTTCTTGAGCAAGTAAGCTACTTGCACCAACATTTCGCAAGGCTTCATCAGCCTTTCGTTTGGCTTCTTGTAATGGCCCATTGTTAAAATTGCTAAAGCGCTGGTCGATTGTATCAGAGAGTTGACGCTTGACCTCTTCAGCTCTGGCTTTTGCAGCATTCAGACCGTCTGTGAATTGGTTGACTAGATCCTCTTTTTTTCTGTCAAAATCTAGATCAGCATTCTTGATTTCTTTTGCCAATTGTGTAGCGAACTGACCTTGCAAGTGCTGGGTTTCGTTTTTAACCGCATCACTAACAGCGTTAGAAATCATATTGGACAAGCCTGACTTAAATTGCCCAAAACCAATAGATAGTAGCTTTTTAGCCATCGGGGAGTAAGTATACTTCGTGATTTTCTTACGAACATCCATCTTGAATCGATCATGAAATAGACTGACAACGTCAAAAATCTGAACCGGAACATCGCTCTTTCCTTCAACTTGAATTTCTAAACTGTCTTCAAGCATATCGCAAAGTGTAGTTCTAAAATACTGCTCACCATATTTTCTAAGAGTTGCTTCATCTTTCACGTCCTGGTCATTAACCTCAATCACATCTTCATAGATTTGACTGTATTTGTTAATGAGCGGACTATCCACCACCACAGAAAACTTACGATCAGGTGCCTTTTCTCCCTCACCTTTGACCGTTGCCTTAAAAGTGATTCTTGTTTTTAAAGACTTCGTTGATGTCTTTTGTTGATAGCTAGACAGGTTTTTCTTATACATAAAAAGCGATTCATTTTCTGAACCGCCATTTTTCAAAAGTCGAACCTGGTAACCATGACGTACAAGATCGCCACCCCACTGACCAAGGATAGAGTGCTTATCTTTTGTAAAAGCGGCCATCGCGTTGACACTATCAGTATTGAACGTGTGACGTTCGTCGATGTCGGAAAAGAATGAGAACGGATTATCACGAGTGATACTTCCAGCAAAGCGACTCAAGGCAGTTGAACCAGTCGCACTATCCAAAGAAATAGGATTGACCACATAGTTATTCAAGAGGGTGAACACCTGATTAGCATAGACTTGAATATAGCCGTGCTTCTTCTCAACCTCGAAAATCACAAAATCCTGCTCACCGTGAAGATCATCAGCCGTAAGGATGGTCTCTTCCTTCAACTTCTCCCACAAGGGATCAGAAGTCGGAAATCTGAAAGTAAGCTGGTAGGTACTATTTGCTTCTTGAGAAATCTTGTCTGCATAAGCAGCATTTAGAGGAGTATTCCCATTTGTTAAGTAAATCAAATTTTGTACCTCCAATTTGGCCGAATAATCAATCTAAGAACATTGCCAGTAAATGTAACTCCACTTCTGCCAGTTGGGATTACAAAGAACCTTCCACGCTTTCTGAGCGTGTTCTGGACTGCTCCAGCAGCATTGTAGATGTTTTGCTTGCCTTGCCTACAATCAATTGTAGCTTTCGTTTTTACATTAAGATACATTGTTTCTCGGCCGATAGTAATCGATACATCTCCATCTCCCTGAACCTCAATAATCGGTTCAGAGTAAATGGTCCCTGGATTGTTAATTGTTCCTGGTCCATTATAAGATTCAGGGTTGACCGTTTTTTGATAGCGAAAAGGCTGCATGTTTAGCTTGATTTTCAATTGCCATGCATGATTACCAAAAGGTTTGTAGCTAGCAGTTAAAAAATGAGCATAAAAAACAGATTCAGGATGATAGCTAAATTCCAACTCATTGTCATTCGCTTGAAATTTATCCAGGATAATCGAGATATCAATCATCTTTGTAACGTGAATTGTAAAAGTTCTGTCATAGCTATCATAAGAACCATCTAATACTCGATAACTTCCATTCACACCATGAAGCTCGGCCACCTCACCTTTCGGTTTGGCAACCTCAACTTCTCCAAAGTCGGTCACAATACAACCTGGAAGGGTCGATGTATTAAAGCCATTAATGATCATATAATCCATTAGATTCCCTCCCTTGCTAAAATAGAACCATGTTGTTCGTAAGTGTTCAACGAGATTTTCTCATTGTCTAGATAGACATCTGACGATTTTTCAAGGATAGCGGTAAGGATAGATTCCAAACTTGACCTCATAATCGCTATCTCAGACACTGTTTTACTCTCTTGTACTTCAAGCTGAGCAGATGGCATGGCCAAACGGGCCTCAAGATTTTTCGTAATAGAGGAAGTTGAGTTTAGATCCAGGTTATCCCCTGAAAATACATCAGAGATTTCTCCAGCCATTCCACCAACTGTTTCTTTGACTCCCTTAAATCGTTCTTGTAGTCCTTGGTCTAAACCTTGCATAATTGCATTACCTGCAGGAATCAACAACTTACGGTCATATTCAATAGGACCTTTATGATCGCGAATCCAATCTGCTATTCCACCGACAAAATTAGTAACTCCATCCCAAGCAGATTTTAAACCACCTAAGAAACCATCAAGAATTGCCTTACCAGCCTCCCAAAGATTGATATTTTTAATGCCATTAAAAATATTGGTTACATTTGACACTAGACTGCTTACAGCTTGCTTCATGGTATTCCACGCAGTCTGAGCACCGCTAACAAGCCCATTGATCAAACCAAGTACAAGTGATTTTAATCCAGCCCACGCTGCGCTAGCTGTTGATTTGATATTTTCCCAAAGACCGGATAAAAAACTTACGAAATTATTCCATAAGTTTTGAGCGCCTTGAATTAATCCAGTGATAAGATTTGACACTGTAGACTTTATCCATTCCCAGGCCATAGACGCAGCGGTTTTGATAAATTCCCATATTGTACTCAAAACATTAGAGAAGTTCTCAAAAACTCCCGTAGCATAACCTACGATGACATCCACGACACCAGAAAAGTATGTCTTGATACCCTCCCAAATCATGGAAACTCCATTTTGAATTCCTTCCCAAATAAGAGAAAGATCTGCTCCTAATTGACCAAAGTTTCCCGTCACAAGGTCAATGATAATCAAAATAGCACCCAAGAAAATCGATTTGATAAATTCCCAAGCGCCTTCAAAGATCAGTTTAATTCCTTCCCAAACTTGAGTAAGACCATCTGAAATGTTGTTCCAAATATTCATGAATCCGTCAATGAACGGTTGAACAACCGTCATGACAGCTGTAGTAATCGCTGTCCAAGCGGTAGATGCTGCCTCCTTGATTGATTCCCATAAGTCAGAAAAGAATGTTACAACAGCATTCCACATCGCCTTTAACGACTCAACGTAAGCATTCCAGGTTGTAACAACTCCATCCCACAAAGTACTAGCACCTTCAGAGATACCAGACCAAAGACCAACAAAGAAATCAGCAATTCCCTGCCATGCCTGCTTGATCCAATCCACAAAAGCTGCCCAAATTTTTTGGCCAGTTTCTGTTTGTGTAAAAAACCAAGTTAAGGCTGCAACAATAGCTGCAATCCATCCTATAAGTGGAATTGAAGAAATAGCAGCTATCGCTGATGTTGCAAAACCCGAAATAGCTGTTTTAGCAATTGTTAGGACACCAGGTAGCCCACCTAAACCTTGAACAAACGTGGCAATTTTGGTAACAGGAATTCCAATTCCTAGAGCAATTATAGAGGATTTAAGCAAATCTGCAGCTAACTGGTTATCCTTAAAGAAACTAGTCACATCCTTTATAATCGATGAAACATCTTTTATAAAACCAGTCAAGACTTCAAATGCTGTTCCAAGAAGGTTTACTCCTTGCTCACCATCTTTGATTCCTAAAAGATCTCCAACAAAATCAGCAACAATGCTTAAAACATCTCCAATAGCTGATCCAAGGTTCTCAAAAGTGACTCTGATATTATCCGCAATAGTAACAATTTGAGTTGCTGCCTCTTGACTGAATCCCAATGTGTTCAAGATATCAATATTATCTTGCTTATCTAAGGAACCAAAAATCATATCAAAGAAGGTCTCAAAGAATCCAGTTACCCGAGACAGCTGGTCATAGACCGCACTTCCAAAAACATCTCCAAAAATTTGTGAGGCAATACTGCTGACTCCCTCTGTTATGACGAGTCCTAAACCAGATAGGATATTCCCTATCATAGGTAAGAGATTATCGAAAAGGAATGTAGAAGTTGTTTCAAGTAAAGCATGCAAAGAAGGTAAAATGTTCTCCCCCAATGCCAGTTTCCCAAGAACGTTTTGAGCAGCTGCTTTCATGGATTCAAAAGATCCACTAAATGTAGATGCTGCCTCTTTAGCTGTTGTCCCAGTAATATCCAGATTCTCCTGGATAGCATGAATGGCGCTATATACATCTGAAAGGTTGTTAATGTCGTACTTAACGCCAGTCAGTTTTTGAGCATCTTTCAAAAGACGCTCCATTTCCTGCTTAGTACCACCATAGCCAAGTTTAAGGTTGTCCAACATAGTATAGTTCTGCTTAGCAAAACCTTGATATGCCATCTGAATGCTCTCCATCGATGTCCCCATCTTATTCGCATTATCTGACATATCAATCATAGCCATATTTGCTGTCTCAGCAGCTTTGTTTGTGTCACCACCCAAAGACTGCAAGAGACTAGCTGAGAAGCCTGTCACGTTTTCCATATAGGCATTAGCTGACAAGCCTGTTGTCTTGTATGCTTCATTAGCATACCCCTTAACCTTGTCAGCAGAACCTTTGAAAAGAGTTTCGATACCTCCAAGTGACTGTTGAAGTGCCGCTCCCTCATTTAAAGCAGCGCTAAAAGCTTTACCAATTCCGGCCGCAACAATAACTTTCTTAAATGTTGCCATCATACTGGAACCAAGAGACTCTCCAGCACTAGATCCTGCTGATGCGACTTCTCCTCCCATCTCTTTTTGGATCATTCCACCAATTCCTCGCGCAGATGGAATGATTTGTACATAAGCTTTTGCAAGTTCTATTGCCATTAAACCTCACCTCCAATCTTGGCAAAAAATTCTTTGCGGTATTTTTCGAATTCCTCACCAGATGAAAATACTAGATGCTCTCGTTCTTCTTTCTCCTCTTTTTGAGTCAGCTGATCAACAACAGATTTTGGTCTATTTACACCCTTTTGACCATCTTTCGTCTGAATCCACAGAGAAAGAGAAAGTCTATCAACTATACCAGCCAACAACATTGTGTCGATGGATACGAGCTGTTTTGATAACTTCTGCTTGATTCGAGAGTCCTCTCTCAGTCCACATGCAAAAACAGCTACCTTCAATAGAGGTAGCTGACTATAGTCATATATTTGATAGGTCTCTGCTAAATCACAGACAAGAGCATCTTCATCTAACTTAATCATCTGGGCAAGGATTACGATTTTTTTATTTCTTTTACCGATTCAAAAATGCTCTTGATATCAGAAAAAATCTTTTCATTTGGAAGAATACCGTCTTCTTCGGTTAGGTGATCAATAAAAGCATCACTCTGCTCCTTACCTAAAATAAGTTCCAAAACTTTATCAACCGCTTCAATATTCCCCTTATCGGCCTTCCCGATATAGCGTAGCAGCAAGAAGTTGTTCAAGCGACGTTCTGTTGTTTCAAATTCAAATCCAGACTCAGTTGTTCCTTTGATTTTTTTTGTCATAGATTAGGCTCCTTGAATGTATTCATAGTGTGTATTACCTTGGTTGTCTGGCAATGCAGTAACAGTCAACTCATAACCTACTGGTTCACCATCTTTATAACCAATCTCGCCAATCTCACTAACTTTACCACTAGGAATCACAATGCGTTTCATGGCTCCGTTCTTTAAGAACATATCAATAACAAGGCAATGTTCTTTCAATTCAGTTGAATTAGCCTTAACAGTGATTCCTGTTTTCAAGTCTCCACTGACATTTTCAGGACCATATGTTTCCTTAAGAACTTCCACATTCAAGCCTTCAATTAGTTTGTACTTGAAAGTATCCTTTTTGTCAGTTTGAGATGATAAGACTGTTTGTCCTCCCCAAGCCTTGACATCTTTACTTTCAGGAGAGTTTTCATTTGTAAGACCGTCTTCAGATAAGAAACCAAGAGTCTTGAATTTCTCATCCAATGGAGTCTTTGCATTTGTTGGCAAAGTTGTGCCTAATGGAGCTGTTGCTACTGCCCCACTTGTCTTCGGTTTTGCAGCCGTTACATTATCTGCAGACGCAATGTTAGTTGTTACTGTTTGTTCTGATTCTCCCATGGAATCCTCCTTTTAAAAATAGTTAATATCATATACTGCTTGATAGCGATAGCGCTTGGTTTCAGTATCTGTGAAGTTATAATCACTGTTATGGTGAACACCACTTACTTCATTAACTGAAATAAGATTTTCAATTGCTTTTTTTACAATCTCATTTAATTCAGCTGTTTTTTGAAGAGATGGTGCATAACTCTGAAAAGCAAAAGTGGCAGAATGAACATAGTCACTTCCGCCCCCTCCCGTTTTTTGAATGATTACAAATGCATCTGGCATGTCTTCTTCATGCTCAAAATACGACGGAACATCTAATTGTTCATCTAAGTATTTTTTTACAATTTTTTCAATCATCTTAAAGCCTTTAACAATGTGTTATCCTTAGCATTTTTTGCCATACTTTTGATGTCTGTTGTGCTAACAGTCGCATTAGCACGTTTTTGACCTGGTGAGACTTTTACCTCAAATCCATCTCCAGCGCGTTCTGATATTTCATTGCCTTTATCTAATAGAATCGCTTGGATTTCTTTAGAACGTAAAAGATCGGAAACGCCTGATGAATTCAATTCAAACTTCATTTTACTCATACGCTTCAACCATCACTTTCTTGTTCCATTCCAGAGGCATCATGACTTCAATGCCTTCCAAAGGAATGCCAATCGTATGCCACTTGCGCCCAAAGAAACGAACTTCACGGTCTTTCCACTCGTTCTGATCGCCTTTTGGGATACCTAGAGTATAAGAAGCCTTCTTCCCGGTCAAACTAAGCTGAGTGGTGACATCTTCTGTCGAAGCTGGAACGACCAGGACATTATCTACTTGAATTTCAGTATTCTCATAGATGGGATGCCCAAAGTCATCCTTTCCAGTCTTAGTTTTTCCAATCAAAGTTACAGTAATTCCTTTAATCCGTCCCATAAATATCAATCACCCCGTATCTTTGCTTTTTGAGACCCAGACGTTTTAATTCAGAGTCCTTGATGAAGAGGCCGCCACCAGGTACTAGATAAGAACCACTCACTGAATAACCCAAAGCGCTCTCAGCAAATTGAGTCATCGGCTCCTGCTCAGTTGAGGTCATCAAGGTACGAGCTACCACATCGACTGTAACCGATTTGACCACTACGGCAAAAGATGGATCAGTAGCAACCAATCCATCTAAATCTTTGCCAACTTTTTTAGCTTCAGCTCGCAGAGAATGAGAAACAACTTCCAACAGCGCTTCGGCTCGTTTTTCCTCATCGAATTTCAACGCTCGCCACAATTTTTTCAAATCTTCTACTGTTGCAAAGTTTTCCATCTCAATCACCCTTCATTTGCGATTAGTAAATCAAGCAAAGCAGATTTATTTGCCTTGCTATCATACTCAACACCCAATTCATCAAGTTTCGCCTTAATTTCTGGAACAGTAAGGCGATATTCGTCCTTGAATTCACTAATAGGAACCCAGTCACCTGCTAATTTACTATCTGTTTCAATTGTTGCTAAGGTCTCTTTATTAATATATTCCATATTAAGCCTCCACACGAGCAAATGCTTGCTCGTCAAGAATTCCCCAACCAGCATAAACTTGAGTACGCAGGCATACTTCTCGATAACGTTTCAAGTCTCGACCTGCTCCGTCAGGGTCGCCGTATTCAATAATTTCAAGCGGAATATTTTCTGCATATCCCCACTTCACTGCATTTTCAAAATCCCCCACGATAACATGGTCTTTTTTAGCTGTACTTGCAACAGTAGTCAATGTTTTATTAACATCAGACTTCATTCCGTAAAATGAATCTGGATTTTGACCAAAGCGATATTCAGGATATTGAACTACCCCGTTCACCTTGATTTTGCCAAGCGCGGCTCCTGCTGCCGGAGATAACGCAATTCCGTTCACTTCACAATCATTTGCTGTAATAGTCGCAACAGCAGCATCAATATTTTCATCAATTTTATCTGCTTCATAAGTAACGACATTTCCTGTAATTAAACCATCAAATGAGTTTGTAGCTTTAAAAGAAGCATCTGTCATTGATTTTGGTTCTAGTCCGTGGAATGAAGCGATATCAATTGCTTGAGCTACTTTCTTAGCCAAACCATCAATAAACGACTTAAGATATGATAATTGTTTTTCTTCTGAACAATGTATAAATTCTTCTGAAACCCGTGCTTGATAAGTGATTAAAACTGGTTTGATCACTTTTGGTTTCAAAGTCGCACTTCCAGCACTTGAAGGATTTCCTTCACCTACAATTTCAGCATTTCCTTCAAGGTTGAATACAAATGTTTCTGTGCCAGTAAATGGAATAGGTTCTTGTGTGGTAAGTTTCGCAAGGGTTGAATGCCCTTTTACTTTACTAAAAATATCTTGTACTGTTTGTACAGGGAACATATCCCCTGATTGCAATGTTGCCATATAATTATTCTCCTCTCATATTTCGCAGCATTCCTCTCAATGCCGCATCTTCGTCATTTTCTGAGCCGATATTCGGCTCATTTGATTTTGGTGGTGCCTTTGGTTCAGCCGGCTTCACGAAACTGGCCAAACGTTCTGCGTCAGCTTTCAGGCTCTCCTCGTCGTTTCCTTGCAGTCTATCAGCAAGGTCAATTGGCAGACCATTTTGCAAAGCAATCCGCGTCCGCAAAGCTTCTGTCTCATAACCAGTCACTTTTTTCTGCAAATCTGCAATCTGCTTGTCTGTATCTTCTTTTGATTGATTCGATGCTTCAAGTGTTGACTTCAAGCTACCGTTTTCTTTTTCCAACTCCTTCACACGAGACTTGATTTGGTCATAATCTGCGTATTTCTCTTTTTCACGAGCCAGACGCGCCTTAATCGCCACATCAAATTCTTCTTGTGTAGTAATTGCTATAAATTCTGACATATAAAATATCCTTTCTCCGCATTTCCCGTGCGTTCGGTAATTTTTTCGGTATCAAAAAAGCAGTCATAAGACCGCTTATTTTAATAACTGATTCTTTGCTTTTTCCTAGGTTTTGTTGTGTAACAAAGCCAGTACGCAAGCAGAGCGCTATCCATTAGACTGATATCCCTATCATCATATAGCGATTTATAGCCAAAACCGCCATTAGAACCTATATTACGTTTATCACAGTTAGTTACGACTTCTGTCAAAGAGGGCTGGTCATTATGGCAGAGAGTTTGTTGAACTATTGCCTGTTCCCATAAAGAGTTGGCCGTAATAACTTCTTTTACCGCAGGTAAAATAGGTTTTTTTAGTCCACTCTCCGTCATCTCGTTAGCCAAAAGTTCCTGACCGCTGGCGCCATCAACAACAACTTTTTCAACATCCGCTGATTGCAAGAAATTGATAATCCAATGCGTGCCGCTTCTAACTGACACACAATCAATGTTCTCTATGAATATCCTGCTATCTGCAGTACGTACTGCGATTGCCATAGCGACATTAACGCCATCTTGACCAAACTTGATACCAACAAATAACTTGCCTTTTAATCTTGGCATTGTGTTCACCTTCAATTCAGACCACTCTTTTTTAGAGATAACCGATTTTTGGTTAAACGTAGGCCAATAACCCAAACGCTGGATATTGTGATCAAGCTCATCTTCCCCAAGCTCTGCTTTAATTTTTCGCTCGTTGAGATGATAACCCATAGATGGATTTGTCAGGTACCAAGCTCCCACATCATTTATATCGTGGATGCTCTCAACTGCCCATTCAGCCCATCCTGAGTACTCGCTTTCCCCTGCTAAAACCTTGTCACGAAAACTTTGAAAAACAGTTCCTTTGGAAACCATGGTTGGAGGCGTCCCACACATAATGGTCATTGGATTCTTACTATCCGTCACCGTGTACTTTAGAGCCGATTCTTGCTCCGTTGTATATTCCTGTGCTTCGTCAATGATCAGCAAGTCAAAACCTTCACCGAGCCCCCCGCCAGATGTCCTTGTTCGGAATTGGATTACTGCACCAGTGTCCTTGAACTCAATGCGTTCCTGCCCTTTAGCTTTGTTTGAAGTAAAATCTTCACCATTAACATAGCCCATATCCTCAAGTATCTTCTTCAGTTTTTCAAAAGAAGAGTGCGATGTACTGATTAAGTGCGCAGTATGCAAGATTTTTAAGCCTTTATGCAGTCCCCAAAGTTCGAGCAAATAGACATCTTCTGTCTTACCATTCCGCCGCGGGATAGCATAGCCAAACTTTTGATGTACCCACAATCCGTCTTCTCTAATCCCCATGATAGATTCAAGAAGATTGATCTGCCAGGGGTAACAATCACGACCAGACTTCCGATATAGATCTATAGCTTCTTGTGCCAAGCTATCAGTGTAATGTAAAGTTACCGATTGAGTAGGATTTTGATTGCCAAATCTAATCTTAGTTTCAGTAACCATAACATTTCCTTTCAATCGTCATTGCATGATAACCCTATCGCTGGGAGATAGTAGATCACCTCCTAAACTAGTTGTCCAAAAGTGCAATCATTATTTTTCTTTTCTTCTCCTTTCCTTGCTTTTTGAGCAAAATTGTTGTATACTTAACTTAAGTAAGGAAGTAATCCTGTTCCCCTTGTCCACTATGTGGTCGGAATGACGGTTACTTCCTTTTTTGTACTATATCGATCAAGCGATTGCCACGCTTCATGATAACAGTATCAACATCTCTCCTGCCGCTTCTGTAGATTATTTCCAACTGCTGTAACACTTCTTCTGTGCTAATATTAGATCTTTCTAGTTCAAGCACAAAATTATTTGCTTGTCTTTTTGATTTTCGCATATTGTTATCAACAACATTTTTACCAGTTCCCTCAATCTCTTTTAAGTCAAATCGTTCACCATTGACCAAATAATCAGGAGTCGGAACTTTTGGCGGATAATTTACTTTTGGTACAAGCTGGACTTTAACACCAAATTTCTTGGCTAGCCACTCTGCAACCTCTTTTTCTTTTTGTGAATAATCTAAGACAACATGCTTTCCGTCAACATGATACTTGACATCCTCATGCTCCCAGTAGCCCATTTCGGCAACAGAACCTTTACCTGAGTGCTTTAGCCACTCTTTTCTTATACTCTGATAAGGTTTACTATTCTGATGTTGCCCAATCATCTTTCTGCGCTCGATAGCAGTTTTCTTTTCATCACTCCATTTTTTAGAATGAGCATTTTTCCTGCGGCCATCACCGGGTCGGTAATCTACTGTACATCTACAATTCTCGTGCCGATGATAGACATCATCAGGTACATCAGGGTAATCATAAGAACCTGCCAAACCCTTACACCATTTACAAGGATGCCCAACAACCCTGCGAACGATTTTAGGTTTCAATCCTGCTTTTGCATGAAACTTAGCATTAGCCTCTATGCTGTCATCAACGATACTTTGACTGAAATTGACAACTGGGTCATTAAGCAACCATTTTACTTTCTCAAAACTATCCTCACTAGCCAACCGATTGACTAATCCATTGATACGGTCTTGGTTAAGTACTGGATTCTGAATCGCAAATCCAAATCCTGCTTCATTGTTCAAAATCTGCTGAACTTTTGCCGAGTAATCACTTATCAGATCGTAATTTCTGCCCAGCGTCTCGTTTAACAGTCTTTGAGCAATGTTGTAATACATTTTTCCGTCTGGCAAAACATCGTCTCTCAGAGAGCCTCTCAGAGCCTTAGAGAGAATCTCGCCAAGCTCAACGGCATAGTCATTCGCGTCAATGTAATTTGCTTTTTTCTGCTCCAATTTTGAAATAAGAATCTGCAAAGTGGAACTATTAAGCCGACCATCCTCAAAATCCGCTTGTATTTGTCTGAGCAACTCTGGTACGATATCTTCAGTCATTGCCATCGGCTCCCTTAATACCAGTCAGGTCTCTGATAGTCTTAGCATCCAAATAGCCAGGTACTGCCTGATTCAGCTTGATAGCTCCATCACCAATCATGGTCAACATATTGGCATCAGCCTCAAAGAGCGGCTCCCATTTTACACTAGTTTCCATAAATTGGCTACGTGAAAATGGGAACTTGTCGCGTAAACAAACGGCTACATAAGCCGTATTTAGAAAACCAGAAGCGAAAGACCGTTGAGCTTTTCGACCAGCTGCTCTTAGATTTTCATGAGCGGCTTTGATTGCTTCCACTGAAGATGGATTGTCAGACGGGAAACCTAAATCATCCAGAGTTAAGCCGCTTCCACCAGCGAACAAAGAAGCATACATCCTAAGTTGCTCAATAAATGGAGACATGTTAGCAGTTGAGAACTGACCAACTGTAGGACTGTCACCATCAGCATCCTTAGAAAATTCCAAAAGACTAGAAACTGTCGCTTTCCATTTTTCGATAGGATCTGCATCCTGACTAGTTCCTACTACATATTTTTGAGGAAAAGAATAAAACTCTGCAGTCACTTCTGCACGCTCCAGCGTCCGCTTAGCAGCCTTTTGCTGGTACATGCCAGCACGAGTGATGCGACTCCGCCCAAATGGCCGCACAGCATCTGGTCGATGGATAATTGGAACCAATAGAGGTTGCCCAGAGGGATTTGAGATAGAATACTCCTCGCCATATTTAGGATAATACCACGTTGCATCTGGTGTGAAATATGCCTCTAAAGTTGGAATACCATATTCATCCTGTTCTAAAACAGCATAACCTTCTGTCAATAAAAATGTCGTCGGATCCAGAATTCCTGTTGCCCGGCTCGCTTCTACAACCTGCATTTTAGGCAATTCACCATTTACCCCTGGCATGACGTAGACAAAGCAGCAGGAAGCAATCAAAGCTGACTGTATCGCCGTATCAAAAAAGATATCCGGATTGTTAGCGCTAAAAATTTCTGTTGCATTAAAATCATCATTAGCAAACTCACGAAAAACGATTCTATCTGCCAAAGCGTCGACTCCATGGGCAGTCCACCCCAGAACAGAACTATACACATCGCGAACTTTGTCTGGTATAACAATGCTACGAGATGGTTCTTTGTCTGCCATTGCATAATATCGATAACGCTTCTTTACACCCAATTGATAAAGGGCCAACTTCCTACGAAGATAGCCCATACCCATATAATTCATTCTGATTGCTCCTTTATTCTTTCTACAACTAATTGTTCAAAGTTTTCTTCGTGTACATCAATACCCTCAACGACTGTCCGACTAACGAAATTAAAAGCTTCTTCATTTGCCAAAATTCGATTTTTCAAATCACGATAATATTTCAACAGATTTTTACTTTTTTTACGCCTTTTGGAAATTGAAATGTTAGGATTTGAAACTTTGATTTTTTCCTGCTTCTTAGCAGCACGCTTTTTCTTCATCAGTTTGCGTTGATTTGCTCTAGCCCCATCCTTACGGCATTTGTCACTACAATATTTTGAACGACTAGATGTAGCCGTGAACTTTTTACCACATATCGAACACTTAATTTTTTTCATTTCCTAACTCCCAAATCCTAACGCGAGAAAAAACGTACAGTGACGGCGTGAAGCTCGCGAGCGCCTAGTGGGAGGGGGATACCCCCCTATCCTGAGCTAGGGTCTTTCTTCACATATATCTGTTATTTTTTCAAGATTTAAGTATTCAAAATTATTTTTGACGTTTTAAAAAAATAATATATTTTTTTCTTTTTTTGACTTCCTCAAGCTCTATACCTAGTCCAGTCTCTGGACTGTGGCAAGTTCCTGTTACCTACAACAGTAGCGTTGCTTGACCTATCGTCAGCATAGAGCTTATCAGATTTCTGCCTGTTACATTGCCAGTGAGCAAGTTGCAGATTCTCTATTGATGATGGATGACCACCTTTTGATACTGGAACCACATGATCTATCACAGGACTTAGTGGGTGAGGGTACTTCAATGACTTATCCACCAGATGACCACAGATGCCGCAAGTGTTCTGAGTTTTGAGAATCACTCTTTTATTTTTTTCAAAAACCGTTCGATGGGGACCTTGACGATCAGGACGGGTATTGTTCATGGCGGACCTCTAACTAATAAGAGGGGGGTACTTTTTCTAGCACCTCCCCTCGGTATTTTTCGATATTACCATAATATCACGTTGAAACTGTCATGCACTGTCAATCACTGTCATTACTGTAATTTACTGTCAAATGCTGTCACCGCATCTAATTCCTTTGTTGCTATACGCAACAATCGAAAGTAGGTACTCTCGCTACAATTCAGCTCATCCATGACTTGCCATCTTGTCATCTTATCGATATAAACCAAGCTCAGTATCGCCTGGCTGTCCGTATTATCCAGTGAGTCAATCAACCCCTGTAACTCCCTTTGCTTTCTGATAGCTTCAGCGGTCTTCTGCTCTATTTCTTCCTTAGCCGTAAGCAACTCGACATAGATATCATCCTGTTTACGCTTGATACCTCCAGACACTTTATCCGCAGAGATTTTTGCGCTGGATAAAAGTGAGGCTTCAATTTTATCTCTACGTCTAATCAAGCTCGCAATGTATAAATCTAGATTTCTTAAATCTTTTAAAATAGCCTTTGCCTTCACTCTCTATCTCCTTTTATGGTATAATAATCTTAATAGGAATTTAGCTGAGGCAGAGAGGGTCTTGGCTTTTTTTGTTTTATAAAAGACTTACCACAATCCACATCAAAAACCAAAGAACAAGATACCAGTAAATAACTTTCCCAAGGACCTCCAACCAAGATTTTTCTGTATCACCTTTCGGACTTCCAGTAATCGCAGTAATGAGCAAATCAATTCCGACAGCCTGCCAGAATGTTATTCTTTGGATTTCAAATGTTGCTGCAATGATGTTATTCCAACCGTAATGAATGACTACTCCTGCGAGCCATAGACTGATAAATAAGGTTAGTATCGTACCTAAGCAACCGCCTACCGCTTGTGGTAAGTATTTTTTATTTTCGTTTTTCATTTATTTCCTCCAAAATATCTTTATTTTCATAGATATTACCAATGATTTCAATATTTTCAGACATGTATTTTGAAGCTTCGTCAAAATCTTCTAAACTTGCAGTATCGCCGAAGAACTCTTCGTCGCCGTTACCATCGATTGTATAAAATCCAAACGTCTGATGATGGCAAATATCTCTTGACGTGTGCCCGTCCGATATGATATCTCCCTCAAAGATTTCCTTGCCGTTCTTATCTTTGAGTCCTGTTGATTGCATGAGTTCGATTTCGTCAAAATCATAACAATAGATATCTCTATCATCTGGTAAACCATTCTCAAAATAAACTTGTTGTGTCACCATTTCTTTGTTTTCATAGTCAATATCAAGAATGTCATCTGTTTCAATCATACGTTTTTCTGTTTTTATCCATGATCTGTATCTTGGTATCATACCAAATCCTCCTTTTCATCTTCTAAAGTAATTTTATTTGTTTTTCATAGTCATTGAGTCTCTGTTGAGCAAGGTTAAAGATGCTTTTGTCAAGCTCACAACCAACATATTCAAAACCTAACTCCTGACAAGCAATCAAGCTACTTGCTGAACCGACATGAGTATCAAGAATCTTATCTCCAGCTTTTGCGTAGTTTTGCAGCAACCAGAAATAAAGATTGATGGGTTTTTGAGTCGGATGAATTCTAACCTCATTCAAAGCCTTGTTTCCTTGCTGGATATGACCTTCGGATATTGACTTCCCTTGCATCATGCCATTCCACATATAGCGAAACAGACGTGTACTATCATGTAAGCTGCAGTATGCTATCTCACAATCTGAAAAACTTGATTGACCATTAACCTTGTCCCATACAATACGGCCAGAACTGAAAGAGTAGTTGAAATAGTTCACGCCCCAAATAATTTGATTTTTTGAAACTCTAAATAATTCATCAAAATAATCTTTTCCTGGGACTTCCCATTTAGTTGTTTCTCCGTACAATCTATGGACCCCTATGGGACTGATTTTGTTCCCATAAAATTTTCTTTTTTCTGGACCATGAAAATATGGTGGATCTACAATAGCTAAATCAAAATAGTTATCAGGATATCTTTTCATGACATCCATACAATCTTCGTTAAGAAATAATTTCAAGTCATCACCTCATTCCAATTCCTTTGCTA
>ERZ773059.458-NODE-458-length-22025-cov-6.916431_pt1 | contig 22025 bp, 20 predicted proteins | sample MGYA00580514_ERZ773059 | MGnify/ENA primary metagenome ERZ773059 (study PRJEB29015, sample SAMEA2737981) | human oral metagenome | biome: human oral; feature: human-associated habitat; material: dental | place: China | collected 2056 ...
CCGGCTTCACGGCAACCCTGCCCGACGGCACGATCACCTTCCCGCTGCACGCGCTTCGACGTTAAGCTAGGAGCATGGTACTTTCGGGAATAAAATCTATGATTGACAGCACTAATTGACCATAGACAAGTTCGCACCGGGACCGTTTGGCACCGTTGACGACAGAACCGGAGAAAAGACCTGTCCTTTCATTAATATCTACTTTGATGATGGTATTCGCTTACACTAACATAATATAAACAAATATATTACAAAACTCACATTATTAAAACTTAAAACTAAATATCTATCATATTTTATGAAATATTTGACAATATCTAAATAATTTAGCAATATCTTGCATGTAATTCCATCAAAAACAATATATTATCAATTACATGATTTTATATTTGCATATATTGTCACATAAATAACGCATTCATAACTCATTGGTTATGAAAACACAGCCAATCATACACAACTGCAAGTTTACCGTAACCAGTACTCCATCTAGACTCAAATCGGAGATCCCGTTCCTTGACGAGCATATCTCGTAAACCATCCTTATCTACCGTATATTTTGGAAGCTCTAAAGCGTGATCTAATATCCAACTACTACCTTCAGACTCTAAAAGTTCGGGAACGGATCTAAGAGGGTATTCTCGCAATAAATTTTCAAACTTATCAAAATAATTTTCATAGCGTTTAATCACTTTAGCATCCAGTCGGTCTTTTCCTACTTTTCGAATCTTATTTAGTAAATTACAATCACTTAAATATTTAAAAATGGGCACATATGTACGCAAAGCAATTTTAGAAATAACTTGATTTAAAATCAGATCGGAATCAACATTAAGACATAGGTCATCAAGAACATCATCAACAAGATCCCATCTATTAAGTCCATGAATCCCCTTATTCTGAATTCGTGCTCCTACGCCAAACACAACATCCAGATCATCCGCAGAAGTGTTTTCATCCAATTCAGCCACCTGAACAAGTTGATGACGCGGATCATTTGTCTGAACTAAGCGGTATACCTGTTCTTTGAGCTGCCTCAATACCTTTGCAGGCAATGCTCGCGTTCTACTAGACAAAACTTCATAAATCCACGTAAAACTATCAGTAGTCACACGAGTAATTGGCAAAGAAACTTCATCAATAGTTATAACAGTTTCTGTAATTGATACATGTTCATCAGGCATCCATTCGACAAAAATTAGTCTTGATCGTAATCGATCAGCGTTTTTAGGACGAATCCCATGAAGAATTGACCGAAGAATTTCATTAACATTAGAATCAGACAAACTATATCCAAGAAAAATTACTGGATGTTCCATAAAAACTGTAACGAGTTTTGCAGCCAAATATGCATTACGTGCATTAAAATCATCATAATCTTTATCTGTAAGTATTAAACTTGACGGACGTTCTACCGAGCCGTGAATTTGATAAATTTCAGCGATTCCCTGAGGATTGGCAAAGAGTAGCTCCTCTTGACCTACAAATACCCTAAAATCTGGAAATACTTGCGAGAGTATATCGTCATAATTAGTTGTTATAATGGCATCAATTTGCACTTTACAAAATGCCTCGAACTCTTCTTTAAGCTCAACCGGAACCTGTAATGCATTAGTTTTTTCAGAAATGAACTTTGATATTTCAAACTTTAATGGCGTCTCTCTATCCTTAATCAATTCACCGTGCTCATTCACTGAATCTTGGAAGCGTCGCTCAGTCCACCAGATTTCAAAGAAATCATCCGAGATGAGGCGAGCAGCTTGCGGAAAATTACCATCAGAAGCCGAAAGGTAATATTCAATGCGTTTTTCCGTAAATTTTGCAAACTCAGTCAGAAGTCCCTGCCAATCAGGCAATCCAGCGTATCGACGTGATAAACCTGCACCAACAAATAAATAAGGTCCAGCTTGATGATGAAGAATGCTTTTTAACTGTTCAGTCAGATTTCGACGTTCGTCAGCCATGACAAACCTTCATTTCTTCTTTCCAGATACAGAATCTTCACACATTGAACCGGAACTCGACGACGTCGCCGTCGGCCATGACATAGTCCTTGCCCTCCATGCGGACCCGGCCGTGGGCGCGGGCCTCAGCGATGCTGCCGTACTCGACCAGGTCGCCGTAGCTGACGATCTCGGCTTTGATGAAGCCGCGCTCAAAGTCGGTGTGGATGACGCCGGCGGCCTGAGGCGCGGTCCAGCCCTTGTGGATCGTCCAGGCGCGCGCCTCCTTCTCCCCCGCCGTCAGGTAGGTCTGCAGGCCGAGGGTGTCGAAGCCGACCCGCGCCAGCTTGTCGAGCCCGGCCTCGTCCTGCCCGGAGGCCTCGAGCATCTCACGGGCTTCGGCGGGCTCGAGCTCTGCGAGCTCGGCCTCGAACTTCGCGTCGAGGAAAATCGCCTCGGCCGGAGCCACGAAATCGCGCAGCTCGGCCTGCATGGCCTCGTCGGCCAGGCCGGCGTCGTCGGTGTTGAAGACGTAGATGAAGGGCTTCGTGGTCATCAGGCCGAAGCTCTTGAGGACCGCCGGGTCAAGGTCCGCCCCGCCCGAGGAGAGCACCCTGCCCTTCTCCAGGAGGGTCAGCGCGGCCTGCGCGGTCTCCAGGACGTCCTTGGGCGTCTTCTTTCCCGTCACCTCCTTGACCAGGCGCGGAACCTGCTTCTCCAGCGTCTGCATGTCCGCCAGGATGAGCTCGGTCGTGACGGTTTCGATGTCCCCCTTCGGATCGACGCGGCCTTCGACGTGCACGATGTCCGGGTCGGAGAACGCGCGGGTGACCACGCAGATCGCGTCCGCCTCGCGAATGTTGGCCAGGAACTGGTTGCCCAGGCCCTCCCCTTGGGAGGCGCCGCGCACTATTCCCGCGATGTCCACGAAGCTCACGGTTGCGGGGACGACCTTGCGTGAGTTGAACAACCGTGCCAGCACGTCCAGGCGCGGATCAGGTAGGGGAACGACACCCACATTCGGCTCGATCGTGGCGAACGGATAGTTTTCGGCCAGCACAGTGGCGCGCGTCAAAGCGTTGAACAGAGTCGACTTGCCGACGTTGGGCAGGCCTGCGATTCCGATAGTGAGTGACACACTGCCATTCTAGCGACCCGGGGACGGGGGAACGTTACCCCTCGATTCCGTTGGAAATCTAGCACGCACCGCCCCGATAATAACGGCGGACATCCAGACCGACAGGAAGGCGCCATGGGATTCTTCTCCCGTTCCCGTACGCACACAGACCCCTCGACAGCACGCACACCCAGGGAACTCGGCGAAGCCGGAGGATACCTGGCCGACCACGGGTACCATCCGCAGGCCATCCAGGCGTGGTCCCGTGCACTCCACATGCTTCCGGCGGACGACGAGACGGCGTGGTGGTACTTTTCGTGCATCGCCGACAGCGCCGGGGAACTCGGCGACTGGGTCACGGAGGAGAACTGCGCGCAGCATGCGATCGCCCTGGGCGCCACCGACAATCCGCTCGTCTGGTACCGGCTGGGCCAGGCCCGTTTCGAGACGGGCCGCCACGCCGAGGCCGTGGACCCGTTCATGAGCGCCTACATGATCAACGGCACGGACGTCTTCGAAGGCGGTGAGAAGTACCTGACGTTCCTCGGTGCGCACATGCCCCTGGGATCCGAGGCGCTCCTTCACCAGGCGTAGGCGGGCAGCGAGGCGACCAACCAGACATCACATCCTTCGCCAGGCGTAGCGGGCAGACCTCGGCCAGTGCAGAGGTCCGCTAATGGTTCGTGGCCTTCACATGTCCGCGATGGCCTCCGGGGACTCGGGCAGGATTTGGCCGCCGTCCACCACGATCGCCTGGCCCGTGATGTAGCGGGCGCCGTCGGAGGCGAGGAAGGCGACGGCCTCGCCGATGTCGCGTGGCTCGCCGAGGTATCCGAGCGGAACCGCGGCGGCCATCCGCTGCATGTACTCCTCTCCCAGCGCGATGAGCCCCGGCGTGACCACGTTGCCCGGCATGACGGCGTTGATCGTGATGCCGTCCTTGGCCAGCTCCATCGCCGCCGATCGCACGAAACCCATCTGCGCCGCCTTAGTCGCCCCGTAGTGCGACCAGCCGGGGTATCCCGTGACGTTGCCCGTGATCGAAGAAGTCACCACCACGCGTCCGCGCCCGGACTCCCTCAAGGCCGGCGTCGCCGCTTGGACCATGTGGATCGTGCCCGTGACGTTGACGCCGAAGATCGCGGCGATGTCCTCGTCGGCCATGTCCGAGATGCGGGTCTGGGGGTAGACGCCGGCGTTGGAGGCGAGCACGGACAGCCCGCCCAGGTCGCTCACGGCGCGTGCGACGGCTTCGTTGCAGGCCTGCCGGTCCCGCACGTCCAGCCGATAGGCGGGGAAGCCGGCCGCGCGGGCGTCCTCGCATCTAGCCTCGGTCGCCCCGGTGACGGCGACTGCCGCTCCGCGCATTCGCAGGACCTCGGCGATGCCTCGCCCGATTCCGCTCGTGCCGCCCGTCACCAGGGCTGTGCGGCCTTCCAGTAATTCGCTCATGCTTCCTCCTCGTCGAGTCGCTGATCCGAGTCTAGCCAGTGCGCCCTGACCGGTGTGTCTCTGTGAGCCCGAATCGGGGATCTGAGCCGGCGTCTGGGAGGGTGCGCCTGGCCGTGCTGGACAGGTGCACCTGGGCCGACGCATCCCGGCGATGCGTCTCAACCGGTGCAGCCTGAGTCAGTGCTGACCGAATGGGCGTTGCCTGAATCAGTGCTGCCTTGAATGGGTACTGATCGAATGGAGGCTGGCCGAGCCGGTGAAACCTCGATGAAACCAGATTTCACCGGTCAAATACCCGGTGAAATCTTGAATTGACCTGAGTTTCACCGCCAGTCGGGCTTCCTCACTCCCCCTCTGCCGCTCGCTTCTCCTCCGCCGCTTGTTTCCCCTCCGCTGCGTCGAAGCGCGAGAAGAAGAAACAGGCCGCCCCGCCGAGGGCGAACGGCAGGAGGATGCCGATGCGCAGGCCGACGGCGTCGGAGATCGTCCCGATGAGCGGGCTCGTGACCACCGCACCCGTTCTCATGATCCAGCCGACCACCGTGAGCGCCGTGCCGTCCCGGAAGCCTGGGGCGGCGTCCGCCACCGCGAAGGCGGCGGGAACGATGGTCGCACTCCCGAACCCCGCCAGGGCGAACCCGGGGATGACCGCCCAGGAGTAGGGGAAGGCCGCTGCGATGGACAGGCCGGCGGCAGCCATGGCCATGCCCGCTCGCGCAACCCGACCTCTCCCTCGCCTGTCCGTCATTGAGTCGCCGGCTATCCGGCCTACGACCTGCGCGACCATGGTCACCACGTAGACGACCCCGGCCTCGGCGCTGGGCCAGCCAACTCTGTCGTTGAGATAGTTGGCGCTCCAGTCCATGCCGACGATCTCCACCTGCATGCCCGCTATGCCGACGATCGCGATCGGGAGAAGGCTGATGAGCCTGGCGGTTCCACCCCCATTCGCCGCACTCCCCGATGCCTCCGCGTGTGGCGGCCGGGAGGCGGCCGCCGGCAGGCGCGAGAGGCGTGTGGCGAGTGCGGCGAGGCCGAAGCACACCGCCGACATCGCCGGAAGGTGAACGGCCAACGGAACCCCATGCGTGGCGGCCAGGGCTCCGACGGCGCCGCCGGCCACCGAACCGACGCTCCACAGGGCGTGCAGGGAGTTGATGATGGAACGTCCGCAGGCCTCCTGGACTCGCATCGCATGGGAATTCTGCGCGGTGTCGACGATCGCGTCGCACACACCGCCGAGAAAGAGGGCCACCATGAACAACCGCGTGTAGCCGGCGTTCGCGGCGACACCGGCCACACCCATGGCGAGCGCCAGGGCCGCGGTCCACCACAGCGACGTCGCCCGAGCGCCCAGCCTCCGGATGAAGAGCGAAGGCAGGATCGTCGCGGACATCGCGCCTATCGAAAAGGCGACGACGGTCAGGCCGAATGCCCCGTCGGACATGCCCAAGCGGTGCTTGATCTCCGGATAGCGGGCGACCATCCCCGCGAAGACGGCCCCATTCGTGAAGAAGAACAGCGAGATGCCGAACCGGGCCCGCAAGGCGGAGTGCATGGGCGGCGGAGCCGACGACGAGGTGACCACCGGGCCATCCTAATCGCACCCGCCCCGACCGCGGCGATGATGCATTCGCCCGGAAAACAGGCGCGCCTCGCGGAGCCGGCTCTATACGGGATGACGACGCCTACACCGGAGGGCGCCGGGCCTCCACCCGACGCACGATCCCCGATCCCGAAAACCGTCGGAGGCCGGGACGACAATGGTTGGCATGGAGATACCGACGCTTCTGCTGCTCATTCTGCTGGCTCTGTGCCTCTTCGTGGGTTTCGTCCTCGGGTACGCGAGGGCGATCCTGCGGTCCACCGAACGCGAGCGCTCGGGGCAGGCCCAATCCCAGGCCGCCGAATGGCAGGCCAAGGCGGCCGAAGCCTCCGGCCGCGCGGACGTCCTCGAGCGCGAGAACGCCGAGTTGGCCGAACGCGCCCGCTCGGATCAATCCCTGGCCCAGATGATCACGCCGCTGTCAGCCCAGTTGAGGAGTATGACGGAACAGGTCACGGCGATGCAGACCCGGCAGGCCTCCCACGACGCCGCGATACGCGAGCAACTGTCCCACGCGGCGCAGACCAGCGAGAAGCTCGCTCACGAAACGGCCTCGCTCAGCAGGGCGCTCACATCCGTCTCGGCCCGCGGCACGTGGGGGGAGGTCGAGCTGCGTCGGATCGTCGAGGCCTCGGGCATGCTCCCCCACGTGGACTTCTCCGAACAGCAGCGGGTTTCGACCACGACACGAGGGTCCTCCCACGTATCCGACTCCGCCTCGCGGCCCGATCTGACGATCCACCTTCCAGGCGGGGCGCACATCGCCGTGGACGCGAAAGTCCCGTTGTCCGCTCTGCTCGAAGCCTACGAAATCGAAGGCATCGGCGAACAGGATCTGGCCAAGCGCAGCGAACTCGTGCAAAAGCACGCCGACGCCTTGCGCACCCACGTCAAGGAGCTCGCCAAACGTAACTATCCCGGTGAATTCGCCGGTTCGCCGGAGATCACCGTCCTCTTCCTCCCCGCGGAGTCCCTGCTCTCAGAGGCTTTGACGAATGACCCCTCCCTGCTGGAAGACGCGCTCCGCCAGAAGGTGGCCCTGGCCACCCCGAGCTCTCTGCTCGCACTCCTGCGCTCGGTGGCCGCTGTATGGTCCTCGACCCAGATCACCCAGGAGGCCCAGGCGATTCTCGAGCTCGGCAGAACGCTCGCCGAACGGCTGGGGAAAGTGGCCGAGCACCTGGACAGCCTCGGCTCGTCGCTGCGGACCACGGTCGACCGGTACAACAAGACCGTCGGCTCGCTGGAGAAGCGCGTCCTCGTGACGGCCCGGGACCTGACCTCGCTCGACGCCAAACTGGATCCGCCCCGCCCGATCGAGGGCGACGCCGCCCAGGTCAGGAAGATCGCGGCGCCCCAGCTGCAGTTCGACGCCTCTCAGGAGCCCCTGTAGAGAGAAGCATCCCTTGAGAGATGTTCGAAGACGCCTTTCGTGTGAGAGAGAGGCCTTGCCGGATGCGCGGCGAGTCGAGCCCGAATGATTTAGCCTGAATCTATGGACCAGTCCAGCCCAAGCGCGGCTGATTACGAGCCCAGTGAGCCTGAGTCTCGAGACCGGTTGAGCCCGGCTCTTGAACGCGCGATGCGTGCGCCTAGAGGTATTTGCTCGCCTCGCGGATCGACAGCGCCGACATCCGTCCGCGGTGGTCCTCAATGAAGCCGCGGACCCATTCGGGAGACGTCTTCGAATAGTCGCGGAGCGCCCAGCCTATGGCCTTGTCGATGAAGAATTCCCCGGATCCGAAATTGGCTTGAAGGATGTCGGCGAGCAGCTCCGTGTCGGTGTCGCCCTTGCGGAGCAGCTGATGGTCGATCGCTATCCGGCGCACCCACACGTTCTCGTCGCGCGCCCATTCGAGAATGGTCGGCCGCGCATCGGGAAACCTGCGGATCACGTCGCCGACGGTACGGTCCAGGGAGTCGACGGTGTCCCACCACGATTTGGACGTCGCCAGGGCTTTCAGCCGCGGCAGGTCGCCGGGGACCAAATGCCTGCGCACGATCCGCAGGTAGTCTGCGCCCACGTACTGGAACTCCCGTTCCTCGCACTGCCAACAGGCATCGACGAACGGCCAGTCGATGCGCCCCTCCTTCTTAACCCCGGCGAAATGCGGCTTGCACACATCGCGCCTCCGCGTGGCCGAGATCCCCAGGAAGGGAAACTGATTGCGCATGTAGGAGGACATCGGCCCGGCCCTGCCGGGATCCGACGCCTCACGGAGATCGCGGAAGAGCGCATCCGCGTCGATCATGTTTCCTCCTCGCCTTCCCTGACTGAAGTCCCTTTCCCCTGCCGGAGCCCCTCGAGCTCAGCTGGCTGGGCCCTCGATCTCGACCACCGGTTGAGATCGACGGCTGGACCCTCGATCCCAATCACCGGCTGACGCCTCAGGCTCAACCGGATGACAACCGGATCCTCACGCGGCGCCCTAACCGGGATCTTACGCGGTGTCCTGTATCGGGCCCTCACGCGGTGTCCGCACGCCGACGGCCGGAGGCAGGCTCAGCGCGCTCGGCTTGTGCGCCGCCGTCGAATACCCTCCTGTTGCGGGCGCCGGCGTTGCGCACCCGCCTGCCAGGCGACCTCTCCGCGGCCGTGCCGGCCCCGCCGGCCTTTTGTTCCCGAACTTTGTGGGGCCTGTCAGGCTGGATCCCGGTTGCCTTGAGGTCCGCCCGGAGGTTCTTCGGCAGGGTGAACCGGATGTCCTCCGACACCGTCTCGACGCGTTCGACCTGCGTGTATCCGAAAGACCTCAGACGTTCGACGACGTCGCGAACGAGGATCTCGGGCACGGATGCGCCAGAGGTCAGGCCCACCGTCGTCACGCCTTCCAGCCAGGCGGGGTCGACCTCCTCGGCGCGATCCACCCGGTAGGCGGCTCCCGCACCGGCCTCCAGCGCGACCTCGACCAGACGCACCGAGTTGGACGAATTCGCCGATCCCACCACGATGACGGCGTCGCACTCGGGAGCCATCGTCTTGACCGCGCCTTGGCGATTCTGAGTCGCGTAGCAGATGTCGTCGGACGGCGGGTCGATGAGGTTTGGGAACCGCTGCCTGAGCAGCTCGACGATCTTGAGGGTCTCGTCGACCGAGAGCGTGGTCTGGGAGATCCACACGACCTTGTTCGGATCGCGGACCTGGACCGCGTCGATCTCCTCGGGGCCGTTGACGACCTGGATGTGCTCGGGCGCCTCTCCCTGCGTGCCCTCGACTTCCTCGTGCCCGGCGTGCCCGATCAGGAGGATGTCGTAATCGCCCTTGGCGAAGCGCACCGCCTGCTTGTGCACCTTCGTCACCAGGGGGCAGGTCGCGTCGATCGTGAGCAGGTTCCTGGCGGCCGCTTCGGCGTGGACGGCGGGCGACACGCCGTGCGCGGAGAACACCACTCGCGCACCCTCGGGGACTTCCTCGGTTTCGGAGACGAAGATCGCCCCGCGCCTCGTCAGAGTTTCGACGACGAACTTGTTGTGGACGATCTCTTTGCGCACGTACACAGGCGCCCCGTACAGCGCGAGGGCCTTCTCCACGGCGTCGACCGCGCGATCCACGCCCGCACAGTACCCGCGCGGCGTGGCCACGAGGATCCTGCGCCCGTCGGGAGAGGGAGCCGACGGGATCTCAGACGGAAACGCCGAAGCCCCGGCGAGGGAGGCGGCCGGCCCGTTTGATCTTTCAGTCACCCTCCAAGCCTAGTCGGCGGGTCACAGCCGCGCGAGAGTGAGCCCGGACTCCCCCGGGCACCGCGGGACGCCGGACGAAGACCTCGACAGCCCCACTCGTCGCGCCCGCCCGGGCGACGGCTCTCAAACGCGCGGTCCCGGGCGAAAACGCGCGCAATCGCGACGGCCTGCCGGGGAAAGGACACGTCTCACTAGGTAAAAGGGCACATCACCCGGGAAAGCGCGTGTGGAAGCATGTACGCATGGCGCAGAAAATCCCGGTGCCGCCGGAGCTGCCCCAACTCGCGGCACAGACGAGTCCGCAGCGGCCGTGGCCGCTGCGGGTCCTGTCGATGAAGATCCGCGAATACGTGGCCGCCATGTCGCGTCTGTGGGTCGAGGGAGAAGTCATCACCCTGCAACGCCGCCCAGGCGCGAGGGTTCAGTTCTTCACCCTTCGCGATCTGGAGGCCAAGGCGTCGATGTCGGTGAAGATCTCGACGCACCTGCTTCCCCTGGGAGTCGAGCCGGGCACGAGGGTCGTCGTCTGCGCCAAGCCGGATTTCTACGAGGCCAACGGCTCCCTGTCCCTGTGGGCCGACGAGGTCCGCCCCGTGGGAGTCGGGGACATCCTTGCACGGCTGGAGCAGCTGAGGGCTCGGCTGGCGGCGGAGGGCCTGTTCGCCGCGGAGCGCAAGAAGCGGCTTCCGTTCCTTCCGCGGACGATCGGGCTCATCTGCGGGCGCAACACGAAGGCCAAGGAGGACGTGGTCGTCAATGCGCGAACCCGCTGGCCCGCTGTGGGCTTCGATGTACGGGAGGTGCAGGTTCAGGGCTCGGGGGCCGTCGACGCCATGCTCCAGGCCCTGTCCGAGCTCGAAGCGGCTCCCGGCGTCGACGTGATCGTGCTGGCTCGCGGAGGCGGCAGCGTGGAGGACCTCCTTCCCTTCTCCGATGAGCGGCTGGTGCGTGCCGTCGCGGACGCCGTCACTCCCGTCGTCTCGGCCATCGGCCATGAAGGCGACAGCCCGATTCTCGACCTGGTCGCCGACCTGCGCGCCTCCACGCCCACGGACGCGGCCAAGCGAATCGTCCCCGACGTCGCCGAGGAGGAGGCGGGCCTCATGCAAGCCCTGCGACGGGGACGGGCGACCGTCTCCTCGATGCTCGACCGCGCCCGAGCCGACCTGGAGGCTCTGCTGGCCCGCCCCCCGCTGGCCCACCCGTCGACCATGATCGACGTCCGCGAATCCGACCTCGCCTCTCTGACACAGTGGCTTCACGCGCATGCGTCGCGCGCTCTCGACCGCGAGGAGGGGACGCTCTCAACCGTCGTGGCCAACCTGAGTGCGCTGTCCCCCAAGCTGACTCTCGAGCGCGGATACTCGATTCTTCTCGACGCCGATGGCGCCGTCCTGTCCGACGCCTCGAACACCGGCCGCGGAAAGCGCCTTCGGGCAGTCCTGTCACGCGGCCTGCTCGACCTGGAGGTGACGTCCCCAACACCACGAGGAGGCGAGAGTGGGAGGAAGAACAACGGACGAGGATGACGTCGACCCGGGCGTGGAAGGCCTCTCCTACGAGGACGCGCGTTCGCGCCTGGTCGAAATCGTCACCCGGCTCGAACAGGGGTCCATCCCTTTGGAAGAGGCCCTGCGGCTGTGGGAGGCGGGCGAAAGGCTGGCCCGGCACTGCCAAGCCTGGCTGGACGGCGCCCGCGAACGCCTCGCCGCCGCCCAAGCGGAGACGGACGGCCAGCGGTCTCAGACCCGGGCGTCCGGACCGAGCGGCGGATCGCGGGCGGACGGCGAGGAACCGGAAGAGGACGCCCTCGGGGAGCTGACATGAGTACGCTCGTCATCGGCGAAGCGCTCATCGACGAAGTCGCCTTCGCCGACGGATCGTGCCTGCGCGGACCGGGAGGCTCCATGCTGAACGTGGCGATCGGGTTGAGGCGACTGGGCCGGACGGTCCGTCTGGTCACCGACTTCGGGCTGGACCCCGACGGAGAGATCCTCGCCGAGTACACGGCCAGCAACGGTTTGGAACTGTGGCTTCGCGCCGACGCCGAGCGGACCAACCCGACGTCCGTATCCCGCACGGTCATCGGCGAGGACGGCGTCTCATCCCAGTCTCTGACCTTCACCTGGGACATCCAGGACATCCCCGAATCGGGCGCCTGCAAGCTGGACCTCCAAGTCCTGGCACCCACCTGCCTCGCCTTCGGCTCGGCCGCCTGCCACGTCGAGCCGGGCGCGAGCAAAGTCCGGAACTGGGTGAGCCACCTGCGCGACTCGGCGACGATCGTCTACGATCCGAACGTCAGCGCCTGCCTGATCGACGACCGCGCGAATGCGCGCGACAGGGTCGAGGACTTCGTCGCACTCGCCGACATCGTCAAGGCCTCCGACGAGGACGTCGCCCGCCTGTACGGCGCGCGGGCGGACAGCGGGGACATCGCGGCCGGATGGCTCAGCCTGGGCCCGTCCCTCGTCATCGTCACTCGCGGCACTGCAGACACGCTCCTCTACCCCCGCTCCGGCAGTCCCATCCGCATACCGTCCCAGCAGGTCGACGTGATCGACACCGCCGGAGCGGGCGATTCGTTCTTCGCGGCGCTCATCGACGGGCTGACGCGGATCTCACTGGACGGAGCCGCCCATCGCGACAACCTCAACCATATCTCGCGCACCCATTTGCAGAGCCTGGGGGCGTACGCATCCACCGCCGCTTCCCTGACGGCCTCGCGGAGAGGGGCCGTTCCGCCCACGCGGGAAGAGCTGGCCGCGGTGAACGGCAGGTACCGCGCCATGTGACCGGCGCGAAGCGGCCTGCCTTGACCGTCTCCGTCAAGAGGCAGGCAGCTCGGTTACACCTGGTATAAACGGTAAGGACACACGAAGGCAAGGCCTGTCCATTCGGCGTGGAGTCCGGACTTTTCCTTGCCGCATCAATGCTTTACGGATTTTCCGATTATGCAATGGGGAATATGACCCCAAAATCCGAGGCGCCGGGAATTGACTGAAAGATAAAATAACAATATGATAACAATGTGGTTGCAGTCACAAGACCTGTGACTGCCGACCGGAAAGGAACCACGGTGTTGTCGCGCCTCTCAATGGCAGGAAAGCCACTTCGGCTTCCCATGGTAGTCGCTCCGACTGCCTTTGCGCCAGGGGATGTGCGCTTGCCGACGCCCCGTCGAGGCGGCCGCGAATGCCGCCGCGCGACAACTCAATATCTGCGCTGCGGGACCTGAGCTGGCACTCCCGTCCCGTGGTGACGCTCCGAGAAGGAGCGGGCACCGCAGAGCAACCGAATATCACACACGCATGGCGTGGGTCACGATTTCATCCTCGTGGCCCACGCCGTCTTTTCAGATGGATTCAGATGGCGCCGACGGCGGTGCCCGGCCCTACGCCAGGCCCGGCGTCACCGTCCCAGCCGGCGTTCGCGCTGGGTGTAGTCGCGAAGCGCGCGCAGGAAGTCGGTGCGGCGGAAATCCGGCCAGTACGCTTCGCAGAAGTAGAGCTCGGTGTGAACCGTCTGCCACAGCATGAAACCGCTCATCCGCTGTTCGCCCGACGTCCGGATGACGAGGTCGGGGTCGGGCTGGCCTTTCGTGTACAGATGCCTGGCGATGCCGTCGACGCTGATCGACTGGGCGACGTCTTCGAGCGATCGGCCGCAGGCCGCCTCCTCCCTCAGGAGGGAGCGGACCGCGTCGGCTATCTCCTGGCGTCCGCCGTAGCCCACGGCGATGTTGACTTCCACGCCCCCGGCCTTCGCCGTGGCGGCCTCGGCGGCGCGCAGCCGCCTGGACAGACTCTCCGGGAGCATGTCGAGGTTGCCGACCATGCGCAGGCGCCAGTATCCGCTCGCCGCAAGGGTTTCGACGGCGCCCGCGATGATCTCGGCGAGCTGCCCGATCTCCTCGGCGGAGCGCTTGAGGTTGTCCGTCGACAGCAGCCAGAGGGTGACGACTTGGATCCCGACTTCGTCGCACCATCCGAGGAACTCGCTGATCTTGTCGGCCCCCTTGCGATGCCCGAAGGAGGCCGTCTGGCCGAGTTCGCGAGCCCAGCGGCGATTGCCGTCGAGCATGACGCCTATGTGCCGGGGCAGAGCTGTGGCGCCGAGCTCTCGCATGAGGCGACGCTCGTAGAGCTTGTACAGGAATGCCGGTGCGGCCAATGAACACCTCCTCGGGTCTCGGATACTAGGTTAACCCGGTGAGAACGATCCCACCTGCCGCAGGGGCCTGTGAGCCGGTGGACCTCGCACCTAGAATCGGTGTGGAACAAGGAGGACGAATGACCACAGTGATATCCCAGCGCAAGCTGCGCCTCAACGCAATGCCGAAGCCCAAGGCGCGAGGCTGGATCCACGCCGCCACGGCGCCCCTCGCGCTGGCCAATGCGATCGTGCTCCTCGTGCTCGCCCCGACGGCGCAGGCCAAACTCGCCTGCCTCGTCTTCGGGATCTCCTCCGTCGTCCTCTTCGGCCATTCGGCGGTCTACCACCTGGGCACGTGGTCGCCGAAGGTCGAGACGGTGCTGCGCCGGCTGGACCATTCCAACATCTTCTTGCTCATCGCGGGCACTTACACTCCCCTGGCCGTCTCGCTCCTGCCCGGCCGAACGGCCATCTTCGTCCTCAGCGTCGTCTGGGTGGCCGCTCTGGGCGGCATATACCTCGCGGTCGCCAAGCCGGGCGCCCCGCGTTGGCTCACCACGGGGCTGTACGTGGCCCTGGGATGGTTCTCCGTCTGGTACCTCCCCTACTTCTGGGAGACGGGCGGGCCGGCCATCGTCTCGCTGATCCTCACCGGCGGCATCGCCTACACCGTCGGGGCGCTCTTCTACGGCCTGCGCTGGCCCAATCCCTGGCCGCGGGTGTGGGGTTTCCACGAGTTCTTCCACGTGGGGACGCTGATCGGCTACACCTGCCAGGCCATCGCCGTGTGGCTCACGGTCATATGGCTGCCTTGAGGGGAAACGCCGGCATGGGGCATTGTGCGCCCATCGCTGGTAGTCTTACCGAAGAAACACCATGCCTGCGGCAGCGGGCATGGATTTTTTACTCGCGCACACACGGTCCCCTAAGGAGATGAACATGGCTGATGAGCGCAAAGGCGCCTGGCTGTCCCCCGAAAGCTACGAGCGCCTGAGATCCGAACTCGAAGAGATGACCACAACCGGACGCGCGGAGATCGCCCGCAAGATCGAGGCCGCACGCTCCGAAGGAGACCTGCGCGAGAACGGCGGATACCAGGCCGCCCGCGAAGAGCAGTCGAAGATGGAGGGCCGTATCGCCGAGCTGACGCATCTGCTGGAAAATGCGACGGTCTCCGAGCCTCCCACGGCTGCCGAGGTCGCCGCCGGCACGGTGGTCACGGCGTTGATTTCCGGGGAAGAGGAGCGCTTCCTCCTGGGCTCGCGAGAGGCCGCGGACCTGGTCGGCATCGAAGTCTATCCGGAGAATGCGCCCCTGGGCAAGGCGATCCTCGGCTTGAAGAAGGGTGATACGACGTCGTTCGCCACCCGCACGGGCAGGAAGATCAGCGTCGAGATCCTCGACATCGAACCCTTCCAAGGATAGGCGGGTACCGCATGTTCATCTGGGAGTCTTCCGGCGATCAGGCCGTGGTCGACCCATCGCAAGCCCTTCCGGGACGCAGCGAGCCGATACTCGCCGACCCCATGCCCCACGCCGTGCTGGGGACGCCGATCCTCGGCGAGCCCGGCGACGGCCAAGAGGTCATCTATCTGGCCTCGGGATGCTTCTGGGGAGCGGAGAAGGCGGCGTGGGAGCTGGGCGCCGATGCGACGGCCGTCGGCTACATGGGGGGCTCCACTCCGAACCCCACCTACGAGGAGGTGGGCACCGGGCAGACGGGGCACGCCGAAACGGTCCGCATCCTCTACTCGCCGGCCGTGCTGCCCACCGAACGCCTCCTCCAGGCTTTCTTCGAATCGCACGACCCCACGAGTCTCAACCGCCAGGGAGGCGACGTCGGCACCCAGTACCGGTCCGCCGTCTTCCCGACGACGGCCGCCCAGGAGTCTCTGGCACGCGAGATGATCAAGACGTACCAGAAGGTCCTGACCGAAGGCGGATACGGCGATATCGTCACCGAGATCGTCCCGGCCCCCGCCGCGGGAGCCTTCTATCCGGCAGAGGACTACCATCAGCAATACTTGGCGAAGAACCCAGGCAGCTACCAATGCCACGCGCGCACCGGCATGGCCTGCCCGCTCCCGCAATCCGGCCCTCTCCGGCCCGGGCCCGCAGACGATTCGCCGTCCCGCGGCCGCGACGACGCCTGATCTTCACCTGCGCCTTATCCGGCCTCTCCAGTTGGCGAGGTTGGAGGTGCCGCTGGACGTCGCCTTCTTGACCGGCGACCTGCGCGTGCGCCTAGGGGACGGCACGGGGGGCGCAGCGTCCGGCGCCTACGGCATCGACAGCGCGCGCATGTCGATGCGTCGGAGCACCTGATCGACGACCGCGACGTCCACCATGGGATCGCGCCTGGCCTCCAGTATTTCGCCGCGCGCGGCCTCCAACGCCACAGACTGTGCGCCGACGACCATGTCGTGGATGTCGGAGGCTCTCCTGATCGCCGTGTCCGTCAAAGCCGTGCCGCCGATGTGATCCCAGTGGTGGTCCACTTCGAGCCGCGTCTTCAAGCGCTTGGCCCATGAACGCAATTCGTGGCGTTCGGGCTCGGGAAGGTCGAGATTCTCGAAGTAGACTTCAAGAGCGTGGCATGCGGCGTACTGTGCGCGGCCGGCGAGCTCGGAGACCTCCTCGGCTTCCACACTCCCGTCCTCGGTCAGCCTGAGGGTGCGGATGAGCCAGGGAAGGAGCAGACCGGTGGGGACGAGGGTGACGAGGAGCACGAGTGCCGCCACAACGACGACCAGTCTCCGGTATTCGGCCATGTGACTCTCGCTCCACGTCGGCAGGGACAGGGCGAGGGCGAGTGTCGCCAGACCTCGCATGCCGCACCAGGCGATGACCAGGCAGTCCCGCCACGATCGCGGCACGGCCCCGCTGTGCCTCCTGATCTCTACGAAGCGCAGGAGAAGTGTGGCGGCGAAGCGGACGAGAATGCTCACCGCGACGACGGCGGCCGCCACGCCTAAGTAGCCGGCGATCTGCCGCCACCCCTCGGCGTCGACGATGTTGCGGATCTCCAAACCCATCAGGCCGAACGCTGTGCCGGTGACGAGCAAGTCGACCACTTCCCAGAACGAGGCCGTCATGAGCCGGTCGCGCACCGCCTCGGGATCGATCCGGCGGTTGATCTCCAGGGCGGTGACTACGACTGCGATCACGCCGGAGGCGTGCACCTCCTCGGCCACGAGGTAGGCGACGAAGGGGACGATGATCGTCACGGCGCCGGTGGCGGCCACGTTCCGAATGGTTCTGCTCGCCGCGCTTGCCAGCCAGCCGATGACGTAGCCGATGGCGACGGCGAGGACCGCTCCGACGAGGAAGTTGAGGAAGACGTGGCTGAATTCGCCCTCCCCGTCGAGGGATCTGATGGACGTGGAGAAGACGACGATGGCGACGGCGTCGTTGAAGAGACCTTCGGTCTGCAGCGTCCGCATGATTCCACGCGGAACCTTGGCCGGCTCGGCTACCGATTCGACCGCGACCGGATCGGGAGGGGCGACCATGGCCCCCAGCGCGAAGGCGAGGGGGACTTCGATGCCCGGGACGAGAAGGAGGACGACCCCCGCGGCCGAGACGGTGGTCACCGCGGTCAGGACGAAGGCCATGATGAGCAGGGTACGCCAGCGACGCCGGAACACCGACCAGGAGGCACGCCTGGCCATCGCGAAAAGCAGAGGCGGCAGGAAGAGCGGGAGGATGATCTCCGGATCGATCGCGAACCGGGGAAGCACGGGAAGGAAGGACAGGCCCGCGACCGCCAGCAGCAGAAGGATGGGATAGGGAAGTTGGGTGCGCTCCCCCACCACCACTGCAAGGATCGTCACCGCGAAGAGACCCAAGACCATGACGAGACCGGACACGAACGCACTCCCTTTCCCAGCGTGAACATCGATTCCCCGACGCGACGTTTCGGGACCGACCGTGGCGCCGTAGCCCTCCTCGATTATCCCCCATGAGTGCGCTCTTCCCGTTCACGCGTGGGCAATGGCGCGTTCGCCTATGGCGTCGCGCCCATGGAGATCCCGCCTCTGCCCAGTGCCGGAGGGGTCGAACCTCATTAGACTGGGAACGGCGGGTGCCGCCGACCCGGGCGGCACGTCGCCGCGTCCGTCGAAGCGGTGCCACGGCGTGGTCCCCATGACGGCTCGGCATGATTGCGACAGAGAGGACACCATGGACGTCACCCTTCCCACCGTCGTAGGAAGCTTCGGCGAGACCCCCGAACTCGTCTTCCCCGAATCCGATGCGCCTCGCGGACTTCACGCGGTCGTGCTGGAAGAAGGGACCGGCCCCGCCGTTCAGGCCGGGCGTGAAATCGAGGTCGACTACCTCGGCCAGATCTGGAACGGCAGGGTCTTCGACTCGTCCTTCCGACGCGGGCATTCGGTTTCCTTCCCGATCGGGGTCCGAATGGTCCTGGAAGGATGGGACCAGGCGATCGTCGGCAAGAGCGTCGGCTCCCGCCTTCTGCTATCGATCCCGCCGGAGAAGGGCTACGGCAAGGCCGGAAACCCACGGGCGGGCATCCGCGGAACGGACACCCTGGTATTCGTCGTCGACATCCTCGGGGTTCGTTGAAAGGTCGGGAAGCCGACGATCGAAGGGAATCAGGGACGGGGAACGGCGCCCCTGAAGCGGTCCGCTAGCGGCCGGCAGCATGAACGAGGAGCGTGGACGGAACCGTGAAGTTCCGCTCACGCCCCTGACGTTCGGTTACCGAACAGGATGCGATGGTCGGCGCACAGCGCCGAGAGCCATGCCGTCATCTCCGTCCGCACGGAAAAGCCGGGAACTGGAGCGCCGCGCCGAGAAGAACGCGCGCGCACCCGTCCCCGGCCGTGCGGGAGACCGGACTCAGCGGTCGCCGGCCAAGACGGCGAGAATCCGCAGCACCTGCCAGTAGATGAAGATGACCGTGGAGACGATGCCGAAAGCGGTCATCCACGCGAACTTCTTGGGCGCGCCGTTGGCCACGGCGTAGTGCACGAGTTCGAGGTCGCCGATCAGCATGTATCCGCCGATGAAGATCAAGAGCAGGCCGAGGATGATCCCGAGCGGAATGCCGCCGACTTTCATCGAATCGAGTCCGAACATGCCGTCTACGGCGTTGGTCGAGACCAAGATGATGTTCACGATGCCGTAGACGAAAGCCGCGATGAGAATCGTCAGGACGATCTTGTTTCCCTTGCTGGTCGTGCGGACGGCCCCGCTCATGTGCAATCCGACGGCCACGGCGACCACGACCAGAGTGCCGATGATCGCCTGGAGGGCGATCCCCGGGTAGAGGTCCTCCAATGCGGCCGTGACCACGCCCATGGCGAAACCCTGGACCGTCGCGTAGGCGATCGACAGGCCCGGCCCGACCATCGGGCGGAAGGCGCAGAAGATGGCGATGCCCAGGGTTACAGGGATCGTCAGGGCCACCAGCGGCATCGCCGCCTTGCTGGGCATGAACGCGCCGAGCATCGCCGTGATGATCGTGAACGCCAGCAGTACGGTGGTCTTGACCATCGCATCGTCGTAGGTCATGGTCGCCGAAGCGGACGATCCCGGGGTGAAGACCCCGCCGCCCGCAGCCTGAGGAGCATAGGCCTGCTGACCGGCGAATTGGTTCACGCCGGGCTGCTGGCCGTACACGGGCTGACCGTAGGCGTCGTACTGCTGTCCGTATTGAGTCTGCGAGGGGTAGCCGTTCGGCATCGTCGGCCCCCTGAAATATGGATTACGGTCCATCACCGGATTGTTGGCCACGTTTCCTCCTTGTGGGCAAGCATTCGCTTGTCATGTCGAGCCCATTCTATGCGACTCCGACGCCTCCACTCGCCTTTGTGGCTCCGCTCTCAGCGCAGAGGCAGGATAGAACTTCCCCTCGAGGCGGCGGGGAAGCCTCATACGTAAGAGAAGTTACATCGGAGCATCCCCGACGCGACCCTCGATTTCGGCGGAATCGCAGCAAGGCAGCCGAATCCCGCCTCTGAACGCCTTACCGGCCAGGAGGCCGACGGGGCCGGCTCGCGTCCCAACATGCGGAACGCACGAGCAGCGGACGTCGGATCCGTGAAATAAACTGGGGCAGGGGGTTAAAGGGTTGAAAGGGTATCTATGATAAAAGTCGACAATCTGACTAAGCGATACGGCTCGAAAGTCGCCGTCAACCAGTTAAGTTTCGAACTCCGGTCCGGGCGCGTCACCGGATTCCTCGGTCCGAACGGCTCGGGGAAGTCGACGACCATGCGATGCATCGTCGGCCTGGACCGTCCCACGGGAGGTCGCTGCACCATTCGCGGAGTCGAGTATGGAAAGCTCCCCTCCCCCTTGACGCAGGTCGGCGCCCTTCTGGACGGGCGCGCGTTCCATCCCAACCGCACAGCCCGCCAGCATCTGCGAGTCGTCGCCGACACCCACGGCTTTCCGAGGAGACGCGTCGAAGAAGTGCTCGAGCTGACAGGCATCGCTTCGGTGGCGAACAAACGGCTCAAGGGCTTCTCCCTGGGCATGGGCCAGCGCCTGGGGATCGCCAACGCCCTTCTCGGAGATCCGGAGGTCCTGCTCTTCGACGAACCCGTCAACGGACTGGATCCCGACGGCGTGCGCTGGGTCCGCGACCTCATGCGCGACCTGGCCGCACAGGGGCGGACCATCCTCGTCTCCTCGCATCTCATGAGCGAGATGTCACTCACGGCCGACGACCTCGTGGTGATCGGACGCGGGCGCCTGCTCGCCCAAGGCGACATCAAGCAGTTCACCGAATCGGCCTCCCACAAGACCGTTCACGTCTCCGGCCCCGACGTCAGAGCGATCGCCGACACCCTGGCCAAAGCCGGGATGCAGCCGCAAGTCCAACCCGGCTCGGAGAACAATCCGCACGGCGTCGTCGACATCGCCGCCGGAGATCGAGCGCAGATCGGCCACATCCTTCACACAGCCGGGCTCGAGCTCCACGAGCTCTCCGAATCGCATTCATCCCTGGAGGACGTCTTCATGGAGCTGACGGCGAACGAAGTCGAATACGGCGTAGGAGCGCCCGCCCCGGGGCTGCCGGCGCAATCGCCCGACCAGGTACGCGGAGGTGCACGATGAGCATGGACAACGACTACAACGGCAACCGCACTCCCGGGGCGCATTCCCAGCGTCCGCCGGCCGGCACGGCTCCAGCGTCCGCCGGCACGGTCCCGCCTGCCGCACCGCAGGGCCCAGAGGGACGGGAATTCACCCAGCGCGTATTCGACCCGCGCCGGTACCGCAGCACCTTCGCAGGATCGGTCCGATCCGAGCTGCGCAAGATGACGAGCCTCCGCTCGACATGGATCGTCTTCGTCGTCCTCGCCGCATTCACCACCCTCGTCACGTGGGCGGTGGCGGCCGACTCCTCGGGGAAGGGGAAGTCCTCAGACGCCCAGATCGTCACGGCGCAAACGCCGTTCTTCATGATCTTCATGCTCGTGGTCGGAGTCCTAGCGGTGACCGGCGAGTATTCGTCGAACACGATGAGGACCACGGCGCTGTCGACTTCGAACCGAATCACCGCGTTCACAGCCAAGACCACTGCCGTCTGCTTGATGATCGGAGCGGCGACCTTCCTCCTCCTCCTGTGGCTGATGGGACTTGGCCAAACGATCTCCAGTTCCGGCCTCGAGATGGGCGGCAACAACTTCAGGCACCTGTTCTCCTCGTGGTTCGCGACGACGACCTGGGCTCTCATGGGGCTCGGCGTGGGGTACGCCATCCGGTCCACCGCGGGCTCGATCATAACGATGGTCTTCTTCCTGTGGATCACCCCGCTGCTCGCGCTCCTCCCGATCGATTTCTTCGAGCACACCTTCAAAAAGATCATCCCGAACACTCTGATCACCACGATGGCCTACCCGTCAGGGAACAGCGGCGCTAACGGCCTCGACGCGCCTACATATGGAGCCGCGTTGATCACGTGGATCGTCTATTTGGTCGTGCTCGTCCTCCTCGGCCTGTTCCGCTACAGGAAGAGTGACATCTAGGCGACGCCATCCGCAATATTCTTCTATGGGAGTGCCAGTATCAGGTAGCGCCCGGGCCGTCGTAG
>ERZ773059.467-NODE-467-length-21833-cov-4.054918_pt1 | contig 21833 bp, 19 predicted proteins | sample MGYA00580514_ERZ773059 | MGnify/ENA primary metagenome ERZ773059 (study PRJEB29015, sample SAMEA2737981) | human oral metagenome | biome: human oral; feature: human-associated habitat; material: dental | place: China | collected 2056 ...
ATACAAAAATAAACTTGATAAAATAAAAAAACAGTATTTTTTATTTGTTACTATTTGTAATATTTATAATATTATAATCATTCATCCGTGTAGTTTATAATTACCCGGAGCTGATAACAGGATTTATCTGTGCTTATCGCCATAAATTTTATTTATCGGCTTTTATGAACTTACATTATTATCGGTAGCTACAAATAGAACAGTTCTAAAATACCGCTTAGTCTTTGTATCCTACAGATATGTTTAGCGAATGATTTTAGCCGGAAATTAATTTTAAGTTTGAGGCATATGTAAAAAATAAAGGAGGTATTATGAAAAAACATATATTATCATTAGCCTTAGCTCTTATGATGGGATTATCACTTAGTGCCTGCTCAACTAAAGATGCCGCACCTACTGATGCATCTTCGGTTTCTTCAGAGGCACAGGCTGCTTCCGAGCAGGAAAGTACACTGTCTGAGTCAAGTTCCTCAGGTGAGAGCAAAACAAATACCGGTGCAACAGTTAGACTCGGAGGTCTTAAAGGTCCTACAACAATAGGTCTTGTCAAACTTCTTGATGATGCGAAAAACGCTGACACCGCAAATTCATACGAATTTACTATGGGTACTATGCCCGATGAAATAGCACCGAAACTTCTAAGCGGTGAACTTGATATAATTGCAGCTCCGGTAAATATGGGTTCAGTACTTTATAATAAGTCAAACGGCAAGATAAGAATGCTTGCAATAAATACTCTCGGAGTTCTTTATGTCGGAGCTAAGGGAACTGAGGATATAAAGAGTATAGCAGACCTTAAGGGCAAAACTATATTTGCAACCGGTAAAGGTGCTACTCCCGAATATGTAATCAGCAAACTTCTCAGTGCCAACGGTATTGATGTAAGTAATGATGTGACGATTGAATGGATGAGCGAACCTACTGAGGTTCTTGCTGCAGTGAAGAATAATGAAAATGCAGTAGCTGTCTTACCACAGCCCTTTATGACAGCTGCCGAAACTCAGGTGGAAGGCTTTAAGAGTGTGCTTGATCTTACTGCGGAATGGGATAAGTTAGGGGATGCGGGAAGGCTTGTAACAGCAGGATTCTTCACTACTGACGATTACCTTGAGAACAATAAAGAAGCTGTCAACGCATTTTTAGAAGACTATCAAAAATCAGCCGCTTGGGTCACCGATACAAAAAATGCCGAAGAAGCAGGTAAGCTTGTTGAAGAGCATGACATAGTAAAAGCCCCCATAGCACAAAAGGCAATTCCGTTTTGCAATATTGTAAGTATAAGCGGCACAGACATGAGATCTGCTACCGAAGGATACCTGTCAGTACTTAATGAATTTGATCCGGCATCTATCGGAGGCAAATTACCTGAAGAGAATTTTTATTATGTTAAACCTACCGAATAGCAAAAAAAGAATTGTAAACTTTGCAGCAGTGCTCTTAGCACTGCTGTTTTGGCAAATATTAGCACTTGCGGTAAATGAAGAACTTATAGTACCTTCGGTTTTTAAGGTGATTAACAGATTTTTTTCTTTATTTTTAGAAAAAGACTTTTTCTCTACCGTATTATTTTCTCTGACAAGAATATTTGTCGGTTCTTTTATCGGAGTAATGACGGGAATAGTACTTGGAATAGCTGCCGGTAAGTATGAGCCGATCAAGATCATCTTTAATCCTTACTTTGTTGTTGCCAAAAGCGTTCCGGTAGTTTCATTTATAATAATTTTGCTTGTTTTCTTACCTTCAAGGAGGCTTTCGATATTTATTTCCGGGCTTATTGTATTTCCTATTATTTACTCCAACACTCTTATAGGATTTAGACAAACGGATAAAAAACTTCTTGAGATGGCAAAAACATTTAAGTTAAGCCCCTTAAGTAAACTTAAGTTTATTTACCTTCCCGCTCTTTATCCTTATTTTATATCCTCGCTTACCACAGCCTGCGGTAATGCATGGAAGGCAGGGATCGCCGCCGAGATTCTGGCGCTGCCTGACGGCTCTATAGGAAACAAATTATATAAATCCAAAATATACTTTGAAACTGCAGATATGTTTGCTTGGACTATAGTTATCGTTTGTCTGAGTTTCATATTTGAAAAATTAATTATAATGACGGTAAAGTATGGATTTAGATTGATAAAAAAAGATAAATAATGCTTTATACAGGAGTTAACTAATGGAAAACCGAGTTATAAAAGTAAAAAACATTTACAAAAGCTATGAGGGCAGATATGTATTAAAGGACTTTTCCTGTGACTTTAATATAGGGGAGACTACAGTCTTAGCCGGTAAGTCGGGAAACGGCAAAAGTACTCTGCTCAATATTATACTTGGACTTGTAAAGGCTGATGCCGGAAGCGTTGAAGGAATGCCTGAAAGAGTCGGAACAGTATTTCAAGAAGACAGGCTTTGTAAAGATTTCAGTGTAAAAACCGCCATCCGCATGGTAATGGACAAACCGGCACTTAAAAAATCCAAAGCTTCAAAGGTGGAGGAGTATATAGCCGTTCTCTTAGAAAGACTTGAAATAAAGGGTTTTTTAGAAAAAAAGGTCTCGGATCTTAGCGGTGGCGAAAAGCGCCGAGTTGCTATTGCCCGTATGATAGCTTACTTTCCTGAAATATATGTACTTGACGAGGCTCTGAAAGGACTTGATGGACATACCAAATATAAGGTCATGGAGGTTCTTAAGGAAGAAACCAAAGGCAAAACGGTAATAGCTGTTACACATGATAGGGATGAGCTTAAGTTTTGGGGCGGCAAGGTCGTGGAGGTATCAACATAAACAATTATGTTTATAAAAAACTCCGTATAATTCAATCATACTCGCAACCCTTTCTCAAAGCTTCGACAAATTCACACAGACTGCGTAACATAGCTTTATACCAAAAAGCATGATAGACTATCTTGCCAAAGGACAATCTGAGACCGCCGGTACTTGCTTTATCAAGCCGTCAGGTGAAGATAAAGCTTAGTACCGCTGCGAGACTTTAGTTAAGAGAGCGTATCCAAGGCAAGATATGTTTATAACAGTTTATGTGATAGACAAACCATTATTGTTACATCATCCCCACTCTTGCATTAAAAGAAAATCTCTTACATTCTTATGTTTAATACCGTCTCTGCTCATATTCTCAAAATTTATGGAAATAAATTGAGACTGATTTACTCCCGACTCAATCAGTTCATTTTTAATTAACTCCAACATAACAGACTTGCCGCTACGGCGTATACCTGTTATGACCTTAATGAGCTCGGAACCGATAAAGGGACGGATACGATGCATATATAATTCTCGCTTAATCATAGACAATAGCCTCCTTTCCTCTCATTTAACAACAACTAAAACACATCTATATCTGATAAACAATAATAAAAAACCGATTTTATCAGTTATAGCTGATAAAATCGGCAAACACAGTATTTATTTAAGTTATAACTTAACCCTTGCCCAATTACCGTACACTCTTTCCTTAAATCTCTCCTTATCCTTTACCCTCGGCAAATTAAGCACTGCATTATAATCTTCCTTTGTACTTAGCTGCAAATACCCTCTCTTTAAATCCTCCTTGGAAAGTTTATACTCCCTTACATCATCTTCAAAAAGTTCAGGATAAAACATATAACAGGCAGCGGTTACATCCCAGTTATAAAAACCATGTATACCGTATACATCTTCATTATAATCAAACCAATATGCAGTCTTATTAAGTATATAGTTTCCTATATCTCCCGACTGTTTAAGTCTCTCTCTGTACTCCTTAAGTTCAAAAAGCACACTTAGGCAATTATTTCCGCTGAGGATATTTACCCTTTGCATATTGGTAAGTACTTCATAAGAGGAATTATAATCTATAGAAAAGTTAAGCTCGTCCATTTTCTTCTTCTCAAATATCAAATCCTCGGTAATTCCACCCATTAAATATATAGCCTTTACATTCTTATAAAAGTCCTTATCATACTTATAAGCACCGGCTATATTGGTAAGTGAGCCTGTAGCCAGTATCTCAAGCTCCCCCTTATAAAGCCTTGCCATATCGGCTATATACCTTGAAGCCTCAGACTCATAATCAAGTGGAGTAAGCCCTCCTTTATACACTCGGATGTCGGTTCTTGAAAGTTCCTTTACAAACTTAAGAGTATTCTCATATACCCTTTCAGTTTCATTATTGCCGAAACAATTAGTAACTCCAAGCAGGTCGGCTTCCTCGCAGGCTAATAAAAAAAGCAAACTAAGCCCGTCATCCACATCACAGCCTTCTATTCCTATAGTATTGTCACAATCATATATCATCTTTCTTTTCATTCGCAAACCTCCATTAAAGAGCATTATACTTTCTTCTCTCAAAAAAGTACAATCTTAGTAAAAAGACTTTATCTTTGACAAACATTGCATTTAAAAATTACAAATACAATTTTACAGAAAAATATATTATCATAGGAATATAAACCGGAAGATGTATAATAATGCTTTATGGATGGTTGTTGTAATTTGTATATAATTATGCTATAATTATATACAAAAAGGAGCAGGATATTATGCCACAAATCAGACCTATTACGGATTTAAGAAACACCACCGAAATTTCAGAGCTTTGTCATGCAAAGCATGAGCCCATTTTTATCACCAAAAACGGCTATGGAGATTTAGTTGTAATGAGCATTGAAACCTATGAGGAAATGCTTGAAACAGCCAAGATAGATGCTACGATAAATGAAGCTGAAAAAGAGTTTGCTATAAACGGTGAATTATTGGATGCACGAGATACTCTTTCCTCTTTAAGGAGAAGGCATTTTGGATAAATACATTGTAAAGCTCTATCCTCGTGCCTATCGAGACTTAGACAAAATCTACAAATATATTGCTAATAATTTATCAGTTCCTGCTACAGCTTCTAAAATGATTAGCGAGCTGGAAAATACAATTTTAAGTTTAGAAGCTTATCCTGAACGAGGTGCTATCAGATGTGTAGGTATCTATGCAAATAAAGGATACAGGCAGTTGTTTTATAAAAATTACACAATCATCTATAGAGTTCTAAAAGAAAAGAAAGAGGTGCATATAATAATGCTAAGGTATACACCAAGTAATTTTTAACAACTTAATAGCAAAGCAAAAAGTAGCGCTTAAAAACAGTCAATCCCATCCCCTGTATTTCAAGAGGTATGGGATTTAATTATTGAGGTTTCAAATTAAAGCACACATTTATATTACAATCAGTTTTTATAATAACCTCAATAGCTATGCTATAAAAAACCAAGCTTATAAAAGCACCGGTTCAAATACCTCCTCATTAACCTTGATTTTTACATAATCACCTGCTTTAAGCTCAAGGCTCTTAAATTCTTTATATGCAAGCCTTACAAGATATTCCTTATCCCTTTCAAGCAGCAGACTTACAAACTCTCCTGCATAAACTGTCTCTTTTATAAGATAACCATCATCCGATCTTTCACTTACCGAAAGTCCTCCCGGTCTTAGCATAAGACTGTACTTACCCTCAGCTTTATCCGTATTAAAACTTATTATCTCGCTTGTAAACTTTCCGTCCTTTACCTCTCCGTCAAAGTAGTTAAGCTCACCCATAAACTGTGCAACTTCCTTGCTCTTTGGTCTTGAAAAAATATCAAGAGGAGTGGCGTATTGCAAGATAGTACCTTCCTTCATCAGTGCCACCTTGTCGGAAAACTTCATAGCCTCTTCCTTATCGTGGGTGATCATTATTGTGGTAATCTTATTTTCCCTGTGCAGCCTCTTTACAAGGTTTCCCATGTCTTTTCTAAGGCTTTCATCAAGCCCCGAAAAAGGCTCATCAAGTAACAGTAACTTGGGATTAGCTCCAAGTGCCCTTGCCAGAGCCACTCTTTGCATCTGACCTCCTGAAAGCTGTGATATTTTCCTTTTTTCAAAGCCTGAGAGCCTGACCTGCTCAAGTAAAACCTTAACCCTTTCTTCTATATCTTTTTTATCCATTTTTTGAAGTTTCATGGAAAATGCAATATTTTGCTCTACATTCATATGCGGAAACAGTCTTAGGTCTTGAAAAACTATCACAGTCTTTCTTTTTTCAGGGCTTAAACCTGAGATGTCGTTTTCATCTATACTGATACTGCCTGAGCTTACATCTACAAGACCGGCTATACTTTTTATAAGAGTGGTCTTTCCACAGCCGCTGTTGCCAAGTATGGATACGAACTCTCCACTTTTAATATCAAGATTTATATCCTTTAATATATGATTTTTAGAAAGGCTTACATTTAAGCCCCTTATACTTAAACTCATAATTTATCATTCCAATCAATTAAAATATTCTACCTTATTTCCCTTACTTACCGCCTTTACCAAAGCCTCAAATATAAAAAACACTATTACGGTGATGCCTAAAAATATCACTGCATATATACTGGCAAAGTTCCTTTCTCCGCTTTGCATATAAGGCACCATAACTACCGAAAAAGTCTTTATATTGCCCCCTCCTATAATAAGTGTAAGAAAATACTGACTTATAGAAATAATATAAGACATGGTAAAGGCTGAAAGAACCGTAGGCAGTAAATTCGGCAAGGTTATACAAAAAAACGCAAAGACAGGTCTTGCACCAAGCACTCTTGCCTGCTCTTCAAGCCCCTTGCCAAGAGCCTTGGTGCCCTCTTCCAAAAGTTTATTGGCATAGGGCAGGGAATAAATTATATGGCAAAGAATTACACCGATAAGCGTACCTCCCAGTCCCATACGCAAAAGCAATATCTGCACCCCCATACCAAATACCGTAGTCGGCACTAAAAATGGAGCAAGCATGACAAAGGACATAAAAGCCTTGCCCTTAAACTCAAAAAAGCACATAGCTCTTGCACTTAGTACGGCAATAGTTACACAGACCAAAGAAACCACTGTAGATATCAAAATACTTACCGCAAATGTCTTTGTCAGGTCATCACTTTTTATTACTATGCTGTTAAAGGCTCTTAATGATAGGTGCTTTGGAAACACATCGGGCCAAACATACCTTTCCGTAAAACTCCATACAAACAATGTCAGTATAGGAAATATTATTACAAAGGCAAAAAGGTATATTATAAGTTTTTTTGCTAAGTTTTTGCTCATATTATTTTGCCTCCTTAGCAGTCTTTTTAAGCAATATAAAATAAATAATTGCAGCAAGCATGGAAATAACTATCAAAATACCGTTGTATGCCATGGCATAAGGTCTTAACCTAAGATCAGGCTTTTGAAATTCGATATAAGCCATTATAGGCAGTGCCTTAGGTACGGTAGCACCCATTAAAAGCGGCAGTTCGTATGCGCCCAAAGAATAGGCAAAGATTATCAAAAATGCACTTATTATTGTGTTGTAACAAAGCGGTAAAGTAATCTTAAAAAAAGCCTCTACCTTGCCGGCGCCTAAGTTTACCGCCGCCTCTCCAAGTTTAGAACTTACCGCCGACATTAAACTTATTATAAAATAAATCACAAAGGGAACTTCCTTCCAAAGATATGCCAATATTACTCCGACACCTACCCTATCAAAAATAATCAAGGGAAAATCACTTTGTTCTTTTATAAATCCTAATTGATAAAGAATTCTTGCAAGCAGACCGTTTTGTGAAATAATATTAACAAGCATAAGTGCCACTATTACATGAGGTACGAGTATGGGTAGCTTGGTTACACTTAGCATAAATCCCTTATCTTTTCCGGTATATACCATGCAAAAGCAGATCAATATTCCCAGTATTACGGAAATAAACGAGGATACAAAGGCTACTTTAAGACTGTAAAAAATAGAGTCAATCGTGTCCTTTCGCATAAATATTTCAGCATAGTATTTGAAAGTAGGCTTATACAAATTAAAAACCGGAACCACACCAAAACTTTGTGTGATTCCGATTCCTATGCCTACTAAAAATATTATTCCTACAAAAAATTGAGGTAATAACAATAAATAGGGCTTTATATATTTCATATTATTTTCCCACTACTTCTTCAGCCCAGATTTCTTCTATTATAGGAACCAGACCTGCAGGCATTTCAGGGAGTCTTTTTGATAAAAGCTCATCCTGAGTTATAACACCCTTACCTATATCAACATCATCAAATGACTTCTTTTGCTCATCACTTAATTTGCCGTAGTCTACTACAGGAATAGTACGGAGTGTCTTATATCTTTCCGCCTGTACCTCCGGAGACATCATCTCATTAATAGCAACCTTTGCAGCGGCAACATTACTTGAGTTACCCGCTATAGCTATATAGTTTGTATTACCTATAGTTCCCTTATCAAACTGGAAGCTTCTTGTTGTTTCGCTAAAAGTACCGTCTTCTATATTGGCAGCAACTCCGAATGCCGCATAAGACATTCCCATAACCAGCTCTCCGTCCACATACATATTCTTCATGGTCGGCTCCTTATCAGGGAAGGTCTTTCCTTCGTTCCAAAGATAAGGATTAAGCTCTCTTAAGTATTCTAAAGCAGGCTCTATAGCCTCTTTTACCTTTTCCTTATCTTCAGGCATATTGGCAAACTGCTCATAACCTACGATATCGTAAATAATATTTCTTACAAAGGCTGAACCTGTAAAGTCAGGAAGTGCCGGATAAGTTACCTTACCCTTGTACTTTTTAGCAAATTCTAAAAGCTCCTCGGTGTTTTTCGGTGTTTCAGGAGTTATAGCGCTGTCATTATACATAACAAGCTGAGCCTTTCCGTAAGGTGCTTCATAGCCTTCTACAGGAAACCCGAAGTCATACTGCACTTCCTTTTCATCAGCATTGATGTACTGCTTAAAATTAGGAAGTTCAGAGGTAAAGGGTCCGTATAAAAGATTGTTTTCCTTTGCGGTCTTAAAGTTCTCTCCGTTTATCCAGATCATATCCACATCACCTTCTTTTACTCCGGCTGCATATTCTCCGGAAAGCTGGCTTAGGACATCTTCAATATTCATTGCAACTCTTTTAAGCTTGATATCATACTTTTCTTTAAGTCTGTCGGCATAATATCCGTCTATCCAAGTATTTAACTTATCATCTCCGCCCCACATATAAAATGTAAGCTCTGTACCTCTTGCAGCCTCAACCAAGGCTTCAAAATCACTGTTCTCACCGGTACTTTCAGCCGCTGCACTACTGCTCTCATCCGTCTTGGAAGCCTCTGTACTTACCTCAGTCCAAGCGGCAGTTTCGCTTTTAGCTGCACAGCCGAATGCACTAAGTGAAAGAGCTGTAAGCATAATGCTTAATAATATTCTTTTTTTCACAATAACCTCCTATGTATATCATTTTTTAACAAAAAATATATCAATACTTAATTTATCATAAAATATAGGCTTTGTATATACATTTTACAAGACAAATGACTTCAACCTACTTACCTTTCATTTTATAAGGTAATGTACTTCTAACTTTCTTATCAATGATGGTTGAGCCGGGAGTTGGTAGCATAAACAATGATAATAGTTTGTGATTATAGTTTATAAAAAACTCCGTATAATTCAATCATACCCGCAACCCTTTTTCAAAGCTTCGACAAATTCACACAGACTGCGGAACTCGTGTGCTCGCCTACTCCGTGGCGAGCTGCACTCTAACAGTCCTCGTCTGTGGAATTTGTATCTTGCTTTATCAAAAGGGTTAACCGCTACAAAGATTGAATTATAAGGTTTTTTTATCTTCTGCTACATTACCGTTACAACGGGTATAAATAATACAAGTTATTTAACGGTGATAGATCTATAATTGTTTACATTGCTAAGTAGGAAGGAGGGGAGGCGTGGTAGCGACCTTTTTTCAAATCTTAAAACAGTCGTTCATATAGGGGATGTGGCGTTAGATAAAAGTGTGCCTACACCTCTCCCCCTCCACCGACACCTTAGGCACATAAACCGTTAAACTATCTTGCCAAGGACAATCCGAGACCGCCGGTACTTGCTTTACCGAGCCGCAAGGCGAAGGGAAAGCTTAGTACCGCTGCGAGACTTTCGTTACGAGAGCGTGTCCAAGGCAAGATATGTTTATAACGGTTTATGTGATAGACAAATCGGCATTTAGCCCCACTTAATTCACAGTACGCTACTTCAACTTTACATTGGACATTTCTCTTTCATAAAAGAACATATACTGCTGCAATACTCCTGCATATCCTTTATACCTGTCCATAGGGAAGCTTTTGTTATAATGATTATTTAATATTTTTTCCACCCACACATCTATAGGAAAGGCTCCTATTCTATGGTAGGCAAACAGCAAAACACAGTTGGCAACCTTAACTCCGACGCCTTTAAATTCTTTTAATTTATCAACTAATTCCTCGTCAGATAAATTATCCAAGTTATATAAATCAACCCCCTCTTCAAGTACGGCTCTTGCCGCAGCACGAATATAAGGCAGTCTGTAACCAAGCCCACAAGCCTCAAGCAGTGTATCATCAGCATTAAGTATAGCCTCCGGCTTAGGAAAAGCATATATATCCTTTTCTATTTCTGCACCGAAGTTTTTAGCCAGCTTTTCTATTGATGATTTAATAGCAGGTATACTTTTCCTTTGTGAAATTATAAAGGATATAAGCATTTCCCATTTATCCTGTCTTAATATTCTTATACCTTTAGAATACTCACAGGCTTTTAGCAAATACTCATCTTCCGGATCAAGATTTTTTGTATAGATGCCGTAATCCGTATCCATATCAAAATACTCTTTCCATATCTCATTATACTCTTTTTCACTGCAATCAAGCTCGTAGGTATTTGCCTCTTCATTTTCAATAAGCTTTTTAATTCGCAAATGCTTGTCAGCGGCTATAAGGTCATATCCTTCTTCACCGATTTTATTAAATCTGAATACCTGACCGCTGTCGGCAATCTTTCTCATATCCAGATATTTAGAACTTAGTTTAAACATTTCTCTCCTAACAATTTATAATCTGTTATAAGCCCTACACTTATCTGCAAATCTTTTTGCCATATTCACATTAGTCCTCAAATATATATGAGGATAACCGGCAAAAAGATTATCTTTTGCGTGTATGCAATCCCACTCTTTTGACTTATTTGCCTTCACCGCATGGCAAGACTGACCGTTATTCTCACTGTCCCAATAGTGGAATTCATGTGCTCTGAAACTTTCACCTTTCTTAAGCAGCATATTATCTTCGTAAGCGCTGACTTCTATATAGCCAAATCTTTGAAGCTTACCTGTCGGATAAGTAAGTCCTTTTATTACTCCGACAAGCTTGTAAGTATTTTCTTCTTTGTCCTTCATTTCTTCGTGCAGGTACATATACCCTCCGCACTCGGCAATAGTTGGAAGTCTGTTTTCTACAGCATTTTTTATTGATTCACACATTGAGATGTTTTGATAAAGTTCCTTGCCGTATCTTTCCGGATAGCCTCCGGGCAGCCACAGTCCCGATATGTTATCAGGCAACTTCTCATCATGTATTGGACTAAAAAACACTATCTTTGCTCCCAAACTTTTTAATAACTCCAAATTATCTTCGTATATAAAGTAGAAAGCCTCATCCTTAGCTACAGCCAGATTAAAACTTTCTGTTTTTTCAGACTTTTCATAACTAAAATCTGCAAAATCATCTGTCTTAATCTCTCCTACTTGTGAAAGCAACAAATCTATATCTACCGTAGTCTCAAGTATTTTAGCTCTTTTTTCCAGTATTTCTAAAGTTGCCTTAACATCATCCGGAGTATAAAGCCCAAGGTGTCTGCTCTCAACCAAGAAAGCTTTATTTTCTTCTAAATAACCAAGTACTAAAAGCTCTGTATTAGTCTCTATATATTTTTTTATATCAAAATATTCTTCTTTATTTACCTTATTTACAATAATTGCTTTTACAAACTTATCACCATACTCGGCAAGATAATCAGATATCTTTGTATAATTATCTTTAGACACTACCATTACAACATAGGAATTAAGCTCTTTTGCAACCGCATAGGCACTTGCTCTGGGCTCTTCTTTATAAATTCCCGAAAAATACCCCATAGCAGCTTCTATAACAGCTATATCCGCTCCTTTTGAATAATGTGCAAATTGTTTTTTTAATTCATCCTTCTTAAAATCCGTTTCTAAAAAATACGGCTCCAAATTTATACATACTCTTGCTGCCGCTATACTGTGGTACATAGGATCTATGTAGTCCGGTCCGGTTTTAAAAGCTGCCACCTTTAAGTTCCTTTTTTTTAAAGCTGTTATAAGACTGCTGCATATTGCAGTCTTTCCGCTATGTGAATCCATAGCACTTATCATTATATTATTATACATTTATTTAACCTTTTATACTTGCAATCAGTACCGGATTCTTCGCATCAAACATAGTATAATTCGCAACTCTTTTTGTATTTGACACTGAAACAAAGACTATATCAGTCTTACAGCCCTGTGTTTCATAATACTTACAAGCCTCATTGATCTCTGCTACACTTTCCAAAGAAACGGCAGTAATTACCACCCTTGCCTTGGCATTTTTTTCAAATACTGTCTTAAGTATTTCCTTAAGTTTACCTGTGGTTCCACCTATAAATACCGCATCAGGTGCTTCAAGCTCTTCCATTGAAACACTTGCCTCGCCCTTTACTACTTCGATATTATCAAGTCCGAATTTTTCTATATTTTTATAAATAAGCTCAGCGGCTATAGTTTTCTTTTCTATGGCATAGACCTTTCCCTTTGGAACATTCACTGCCATTTCTATACTTACCGAGCCGGTTCCCGCACCTACATCATAGCATATATCCTCATTGGAAAGTCCAAGCTTTGCAACAGATAAAGCTCTTATTTCCGACTTGGTCATAGGTACCTTGTCTCTGATAAATTCCTCATCTTCTATACCCAGTTTCATATGCATAGGGCTTGCATTCTGATTTATTATAATCATACTGCAAAGCTCCAAAAACTTATGTTCCTTAAAGTCAACTACTTTTCCATGGCTTAATACTTCTTCAGGATAGGACATATTTTCACCTATATATATATCACAATCCGTAAAACCTTCGTCAATAAGGTTTTTAATGATATCGGAAGTTTCCAAGCCTCCTGAGCTTATTACAAAAACTTTTTTATTGGTTCTAAGCTCGTAAGCAAGATGTCCGCTTCTTCCGTGTAAACTTACGATCTTCATATCATGCCATGAGATATTATATCTTGAAGCTAGGTATGATATTGAGGATATGCTTGGAACTATCTGCATATCAACCTTATGAAGTATATTTTCACTGTCCTTAGCCATAGCCTCTATATGCTTGTAAAGACTCTGTGTTCCGCTGTAAAATCCGGTATCGCCGCTCATTAAAACCACTGCACTGACATTTTTAGAAAGTGCTTTTGCAGCTTCAAACTTCTCTTTAATAAAGTTTATGATATCTATAGTCTTATAGGACTTAAATGCTGCATATTCCTTATTAACTCCGACTTCTTTTCTAAGCTCATCACCCAGTTCAAACATTCTCTCAGACCCTGCAACTAAAATATCCGCCCCTGCTACAAGTTTTCTTGCCTTGACATTGACATATTCCAAACTTCCCGGACCTATGCCTACTATGCTTATTTTATAGGCTGTATCAGTTTTTATAGCCTCGGCTTCTAAAGAATTATCTGAATGTTTATTCAATAACTCCTTATAGTTTATAATATTTTGACTTTTTGCAATGCGCTCTATGGCTTCATCTTCGCTTATACCCTTGTCATTTTGCGGAAGGGCAACTATTATCGGGTACACCCCTGCCTGCTTGCAAGCTTCTATCTTTTCATCAAAACCTCCGTTATTGCCGGTTTGCTTGCTTACCATATACTTGCAATTATACTCTTGCATCAGTGCAATATTAAGTCTTTCACTGAAAGGACCCTGCATTGCAATAATATGAGAACCTTCAAGTCCTATTTCCTTGCAGGCATTAATTGAATCGACTGCTGAAAGCACCCTTGCGTATACCCTGCTTAAATCAAGTTTTTTATACTTGGCAATTTCCTTGCTTCCGGTAGCCACAAAAACATTGCCCTCACAAGCAGCAAGGTAGTCTACAGCTTCATCAACACTTGATACAAGTTTATAATCCTCAGTGCCTATATCGGTGATATTTCTAAGTACTCTTATATACTCTATACCGTTTTGCTCACAGGCTGTTTTAATATTCTCCTTTACTACGGTAGCAAAAGGGTGGGTGGCATCATATACGACAGAAATATTAAGCTCGCTAAACTTCTTACTCATCTCATCAATATTCATTCTGCCTTCCAGCACTTTTACGACCTCAAGCTCTCCAAGTACATCACTTCCGTATTCACTTGCTACCGAAACATATGCAGGTATCTTAAGAAGCTCGCAGCCAAGTGCGAGCTTTCTTCCCTCAGTAGTACCTCCGAATATAAATATATTACTCATATCTGTAACCTCTTGGTGTAACCATCTTTTTACTAAGCTCCATAGTCTGAGAATTACCTATAAATACCGTAGTAAACATATTTACACTGGTCTTTTCAAGTTCTTCAAGGCTAAGCACTTCCTGTCTTTGCCCCTCTCTTCCTATATTCTCAACCAAACCGCAAACCGTATTCTTATCCTTGTATTTCATAAGTATATTACAAGCCTTACTTAAGTAATCCGACCTTTTTTTACTTGAGGGATTATATAAGCAAATTACAAAATCCCCCTTTGCCGCACACTCAAGTCTTGTTTCTATCTTCTCCCACGGGGTAAGCAGATCACTTAAGCTTATCACGGTAAAATCATGTATAAGAGGTGCTCCAAGTATGCTCGCTCCCGAAAGTACTGCCGACACTCCGGCAATAACCTCTATTTCCACATCCTCATCACCGGCTATTTCATACATCAGACCGGCAAGTCCGTACACTCCGGCATCTCCGGAGCAAACCAGTGCAACACTCTTACCGCCCTTTGCAATATCCAATGTAAGCTTACATCTGTCCACTTCCTGCCTCATAGGGGTATTTATATACTCTTTATCGGGAAAATACTCCTTAATTATATCTGTATAAACCGTATAACCGGTTATTACATCAACTGCTTTAAGCACATTTACGGCTTCTATCGTCATTTGCTCATAGGCTCCCGGACCGAAACCTACTACATATATCTTATTCGACATCTAAATCTTGTCGCCTCCTTTTTAATTCTTAGACTTAAAAATAAGTCTTTTAATCTTTAACAATGATTAAACTATAGTAACTTGCATCATCTCCAAGCTCGTCCAAGCTCTCATATACCTTTTCCCCGGGCATACCGCAATTTGATATGGCATAGGCTTTTTTTTCTTTTTTTTGCAAAAGCTCTCTAAGCTTTGATATCTGCTTGCCTGCCTTCATATATATTTTAGTGCCGCTGTAATCAAGCTCTTTTTCCAAGTCATAAGAAGATGCAATTATATGTATACTCTCTTCTCTTTCTCCGAGGCTTATACCCATTCGGGCTGCCGAAGCACAAAAAGAAGTTATCCCCGGTACTATTTCAGCCTCATAACCGTCTTCTGTCAAAAGTTTATACATATACATAAATGTTGAGTATACGCTGACATCTCCAAGTGTAAGACAGGCAACATCCTTACCCTCATCAAGTTTATTTTCTATTTCTTTAACCGCCTGCCTGTAAGCCTTTTCTCTTTTTTCGACATCCTTGGTCATAACAAGCTTAAGAGGCATATACTCTTTACTTTCTATATCCTCATAGACTCCCCTCGCTATATCAAAGGCTGTCGCATTATCAGGAGCCGCAATTACCGGACATAATTTTAAAAGTTTAAGCGCTTTTAGTGTAAGCAGCTCAGGATCTCCCGGTCCTACACCTATTCCATAACATTTAGCCATATTACCTTCCTTTATATAGTTATTTTTTTAATTCTTCTTTATAGACTTCCATAAATTCAGTATATCCTTGTAAACTCAACTGCTCTTTTTGGAATTTTTTATTTTTATTCATTGCAGTTACAAGTACAGTTAAACCTTTTTTTCTGTCCTCTTTTGCTTTGTGAAGTATATCAATAAAGGCACTGTCATTCAAGCCTTTTTCATACAAATAAGCCTTCTTTACCGGTTCTTTTTCAGGTTCAAAATTTTCTTCCGTAAGTATGGTTACTATACGCTCAAAGCCTATGGAAAATCCGCAGGCAGGCACTTCTTTAGAGCTGAACTTACCTATTACCTTATCATATCTTCCGCCGCCGGCTACCGAACCCGAAAAACCTTCCATACTTACCTCAAAGATAGTACCGGTGTAGTATCCCATACCTCTTACAAGGCTTGCATCAAAAATTATATTAAAATCCGCAGTCTTACACTCTTCCACCACATTAATTATAGTTAAAAGTCCATCTATACAATCATCCGGTAAGAATTCCTTCGTATTTTCTCTTATAAACTCAAGCTTAAACTTATTATCCGTGCTGCTTTCAAGTTTATTTATTATAGCTATATAATTTTCAACCTTTTCTTTATCTATGCCAAGCTCTGTAAGTTCTTTTTTTACACCCTCTATACCTATCTTATCAAGCTTATCAAGTATAATAAATACTGCGCTCATATCCTTTTCTTCTATACCGCTTGCCTTTACCAAGGCACTTAGTATATTTCTGTCATTGATTCTAAGGGTGAATTTATTTTTAGGGCAAAGTTTTGAAAGCACTTCGGTAGTTGCAAGTATAAGCTCTATCTCGGCAGCATTCGTAGCGTCTCCAAGTATGTCTATATCACATTGTGTAAACTGTCTAAACCTTCCTTTTTGAGGTCTTTCAGCCCTCCATACAGAGCCAATTTGCAATGATTTAAAAGGACTTATAAGCTTATCGCTGTTATTGGCATAATACCTTGCCAAGGGTACGGTAAGATCATACCTAAGTCCGGCATCAACCAAATCATTTTCTTTTTGCGCTGTCTCTAAGTTTAATTTCTCCCCTCTTTTTAAGATCTTAAATATAAGCTTTTCATTATCTCCACCCTGACCTCCGGTAAGGTTTGAAATATCTTCCAGCGCCGGTGTCTCTATTCTGTTAAATCCATAACTTTTATAAGAACTTTGTATTATTCCCAAAAGATACTCCCTAAGCTCCATTTCCTTAGGTAGGATATCCTTCATACCCGTCATACTTTTTTTAACAAATGCCATTGTAGTCTCCTTTTTAAAACATTAAATATGTGTAACCTTTTTATATCATCTTATCGGCAATGCTTTGTCTCAACACTTAAAATTACGCCATGCTTTACTCATGAATACAAAGTGCAACAATATTACTTTTGTGCAAATAGTCCGGTACATCGTTTTTTTATAAATATGCCAAATAACTTGACTCTTTTCCTGATTACATACATCAAAATTCCTCAACCTAGCCGCACCGGGCTAAATGTTTTGATATACACACTCAGAAAAATATTCATCGTTTTGTTATCTTATTTTACGAACTATACACTAGCGTATCATTTCTTTATTTTTAATTATATCTTCTATTCTTTCTATATACAGTTTAGGATCTTTTACATTCTCAAGTCTCTTAGCCTTCCCCTCTGTAATACCGGTCAGTTTAGAGCTTGCACCTGCTCCGCAGGCTATAATATCCTGTTTTTCTTCCATTATAAGTATATTGTATACACATTCCCTGCCCGGCTTACTGAAACCTATATTTTCATAGTTTCCTGCCATATTTTTTTGTCTGTATAAATAATACGGCTCAAGTCCCATATTTTCACAAAACTCATAGCTTAACTTAAAACTTTCGCTCATGATCAGGTCTTCAATATGCCTATACTTTTCATCGGCATTATTAAGCCTTGCAGCTCTTTTTACAGCCAAAGAATGTATGGTTAAAGACTCCGGATCAAGTTTTTTTATTTTCTCGAGGGTATTTTTAACCTCTTCTACTCCCTCACCCGGAAGTCCTAATATAATATCCATATTTATATTATCAAATCCTAAGCCCCTTGCCATATTAAAACTTTCCGCTATCATATCTACAGTGTGAAATCTGCCTATTTTATCCAAGGTACTTTGATTCATTGACTGTGGGTTTATTGATATTCTGCCCACTCCCATCATTTTTAAAACCTTTAATTTATCCGTACTTATACTGTCCGGTCTTCCGGCTTCTACCGATATTTCAAGGACATTTCTCATGTCAAATTCATCTCTTACGCAGCTAAGTATCTCTTTAAGTTCATCCGCCTCAAGAGAGGTAGGTGTACCGCCACCCATATATATGCTCAAAAGTTTTCTGTGTGCATTTGCTTTAGCAACTGCTTTCAGTTCCTTACACAATGCCTTTACATAGTCTTTTTTACCGTGCTGCCATGCTTTTATGGGATAGGCTGAAAATGAACAATAAGAACATATACTGGGACAGTAGGGTATACCTATATACAGGCTATAGTTATCCTTATAATCTATTTTATCAAGTATACTTTTTTCTTTTGCTGCCACCTTATAGCTTAAATCTATCTTTTCATCGGACATCAGATAAGTTGCTTTTAAGTTTTTATATATGCTTTCTTTGTCTAAGTTATCCTCAAGCATATTAAGTACTATCTTAGTCGGTCTTATACCAGTCAGGGTACCCCATGGAAGTTTTGTGGCTGTGTGCTCAAAAAAGATTTCATAAAGATTTCTTTTTAATATGTTTTTTACCTCATATCTGCTAAGTAAAGCATCTATAGTAAACTTATGTACTTTATCCGGGTACTCTACCTTTGCAAGATAGAAATCTTTTTCTTTTTTTACATTACATGAAAATATGACTTCCTCTCCGGCTGTATATATGAATGATACACCCGGATAGAAAGCCATACACAGCTCTCTTATATCTTGTTCATAGGGAAATTCTTCCAACAATATAGCTATCATTTGCCCTCTGCCTTAGGAAAATATCTAAGTATGTAATTATATTTCTTTTCATCACCTATATTGGTCTCTCTTTCGTGTCCCGGCAGTACCAGTATATTATCATCCAGTAAGAAAAGTTTTGCAAGTGAAGCTATCATATCATCATGGTTGCCGCTGTATAAATCACATCTTCCATAGGTATGGTAAAACAGAGTATCTCCGGCTATAAGTAATTCCTCATCCTTTAAGTAAAAACATACCGATCCTTTTGTATGCCCCGGAGTATGTATAACTTCAAACTTCTCTCCAAGAAATTCCAAGTTGCTGTCATCATTAAAGTATTCATCTATATCTACTTTTACTTCTTTTCTTAAAAATCTCTCGGAAGTATTTTTAGAAGCATCCTCAAAAAGTTCCCTCTCCTTTTCATAGCCATAAACCTTTATATTGTAATGCTTTTTTACATCATCAGCTGCCAGAATATGATCAAAATGTCCATGTGTAAGAAGTATAGCCTGAGGTTTTAGGGCATTTTCTTCTATAGTTTCTATGATTTTTTTAGCCTCATCGGCAGGGTCTATAATTATACACTCTTTTGTTTGCTTGTTATAAAGTATGTAAGTATTGGTGCTTACAGAACCAAGCACAAGTTTGATGTAATCTAAATTCTTCATAAAATTCCTCCTTTTACTTTAATCTCCTAATTAACTTGATGTTCTTTCTATATCAATAACTCCGGGTATCTGCCTTATTTTTTCACATAAAGTATGCAGTTCTCTGGTTCCCTTAGTCTCAAACTGCATAACTACTGTAGCTAAGCCCTGTTTATTGACCCTTGTATTTACCGACTTTATATCTATGCCTTTTTCTGTAAAGACCTTTGATATGTCTACAAACATACCTATACGGTTATTGGCATAAATCTTTATCTCAACCTGATACTTTCCTACTGAAGCATCTTCTTCAGTGTTTTGCCATTCTGCCGGGATAAGTCTTACCCTTTCTTCTTCAGGAAGTGAGATTATGTTTATACAGTCGGTTCTGTGGATTGACACTCCTCTTCCCCTTGTAACAAATCCAACTATCTCATCTCCGGGAACCGGCGAACAGCACCTTGAAAACCTTACTGCCAAATCATGCATGCCTCTGACGACAATTCCGCTTTTTGACTTGTTCTTGTCAACAGTTTCATTTGCCTTATAGCTTTCCTCCGCTATTCCTTCTATTATATCTGCATCAGTTACATGTTTCTTGGCAAATTTAGCCTTTTCTTCAACCATTTTATTAATGATCTGACCTTCTTTTATGCCTCCATGTCCCACACTTGCAAGCACTGCGTCCCAGTCTCTGAAGGCATACCTTTTCATAACTTTTTCCTGAAGTTCAGGCTTGTTGATGTCAGGCATGTTAATGCCCTTTGCCTTACAATATTTCTCCAAGAGCTCTTTGCCCTTTAATATATTATCTTCTTTAAGCTCTGTTTTAAACCATTGATTGATCTTATTCTTCGCCTGTGTACTTTTTACGATATTAAGCCAGTCTCTGCTTGGTCCCTTTGAGTTTTGGGAAGTAATAATGTCAACCCTGTCTCCGTTATGAAGCACATAGTCTTTGTTGACAAGTTTTCCGTTTACTCTGGCTCCTATCATTTTATTACCCACAGCAGAGTGTATGGCGTAAGCGAAGTCTATAGTAACCGAGCCTCTTGGCAGGTTCTTTACATCACCCTTAGGGGTAAAGCAATACACATTATCGGTGAATAGATCCAAGTCGCTTTTTATAAAGTTAAGAAACTCCTTATTATCCGCCGTATCTTTTTGCCACTCTAAGATCTGTCTTAACCAGTTCATCTTGGCATCTTCCGCTCCGGCTGCAACCTTACCGCTTCCGCTTTCCTTATACTTCCAATGTGCCGCTATACCGAATTCGGCAGTTTTGTGCATCTCCTTGGTTCTTATCTGTATCTCAAAAGGTTGACCGTTATCAGCTATAAGGGTTGTATGCAAGGACTGATACATGTTGGGTTTAGGCATTGCTATATAATCCTTAAATCTTCCCGGTATGGGCTTATAAAGCTCATGAATCATACCAAGAGCCGCATAACAGTCTATTAAGGTGTCCACTATAATTCTCACAGCAAAAAGATCATATATTTGCTCAAGATTTTTATTTTGATTAACCATTTTTTTGTATATGGAAAAGAAGTGCTTTACTCTTCCGCTTATTTGTGCCTCTATACCTGCTTCTTTAAGGTGTTTTTGCACATGCACGACTATGTCATGCACAAACTCCTCTCTTTGCTCCTTTTTAAGAGTGATTTTCTCAAGCAAATCTTCATACACCTCAGGTTTAAGATACTTTAAGGCAAGATCATCAAGTTCAACCTTTATTTTTGAAATACCCAACCTTTGAGCTATCGGTGAGTATATATCAAGTGTTTCCCTTGCTTTTTCTTTTTGCTTTTCAGGCTTCATGTATTTTAATGTTCTCATATTATGTAGTCTGTCGGCAAGCTTTATAAGTATGACTCTTATATCCTTTGCCATAGCAAGAAACATCTTTCTTAGGTTTTCAGCCTGCAACTCAATCTTATCCTTATCCCATGAAAGCTGTGTAAGTTTTGTAACTCCGTCCACCAAGTTAGCCACTTCATCTCCAAACATACTTCTGAGTTCAGCATCTGTAAGAACAGTGTCTTCAACAACATCATGCAGTATTCCGGCAACTATAGTCTCCTTATCAAGCTCGAGATCCGCCAGTATTTTTGCAACACAAAGAGGGTGAATAATATAGGGTTCACCTGACTTTCTCTTTTGATCTTTATGTGCCTTGTCGGCTATTTCATAGGCTTTTTCCACCATGCTGATATCATCGGAAGGGTGATATCTTTTTATGGCCTTTATTAATTCATCGTACAGATATTCCTTAGACACAAAATCCTCAGGTTTATCTATAACTATATCATCAAAATTTCTCATAGATATAACGCTACCACTTGTTGCCATATTTCCT
>ERZ773059.469-NODE-469-length-21822-cov-4.814306_pt1 | contig 21822 bp, 13 predicted proteins | sample MGYA00580514_ERZ773059 | MGnify/ENA primary metagenome ERZ773059 (study PRJEB29015, sample SAMEA2737981) | human oral metagenome | biome: human oral; feature: human-associated habitat; material: dental | place: China | collected 2056 ...
CGGAGATGACCTGGCCGCCCGTGAGGATGGCCATGTCCTGGAGCATCGCCTTGCGGCGGTCACCGAAGCCGGGGGCTTTGACGGCCGCGGACTTGAAGGTGCCGCGGATCTTGTTGACGACGAGGGTCGCGAGGGGCTCGCCCTCGACGTCCTCGGCGATGATGAGCAGCGGCTTGCCCGTCTGCATGACCTTCTCGAGGACAGGAAGGAGTTCCTTGACGTTGGAGACCTTGGAGTCGACCAGGAGGACGTAGGGCTCCTCCAGGACGGCTTCCTGACGCTCGGGGTCGGTGACGAAGTACGGCGAGAGGAAGCCCTTGTCGAAGGACATTCCCTCGGTCAGCTCGAGCTCGAGGCCGAAGGTGTTCGACTCCTCGACGGTGATGACGCCTTCCTTGCCCGCCTTGCTCATCGCTTCGGCGATGACCTGGCCGATCTCCTTGTCGCCGGCCGAGATGGCGGCGGTCGAGGCGATCTCCTCTTCGGTCTCTACTTCCTTGGCATCGGCGAGCAGCTGCTCGGAAATGCGAGCGACCGCTCCGTCAATGCCCTTCTTCAGCGCGATCGGGTTCGAACCGGCCGCAACGTTGCGCAGGCCCTCGCGTACGAGCGCCTGAGCCAGAACCGTGGCGGTGGTGGTGCCGTCGCCTGCGACGTCGTCGGTCTTCTTGGCGACTTCCTTGACCAGCTCGGCGCCGATGCGCTCGTAGGGCTCTTCGAGGTCAATCTCCTTGGCGATGGAAACGCCGTCGTTGGTGATGGTGGGGGCGCCCCACTTCTTGTCGAGGACGACGTTGCGGCCCTTGGGGCCGAGCGTGACCTTGACGGTGTCGGCAAGAAGGTTGAGGCCGCGCTCCATGGAGCGACGTGCTTCCTCGTCGAAGGCAATGGTTTTTGCCATGCTTAGTATTCCCTCCAGATGGGATGCTCGGTCGGCGCCCGCGACGGACGACGCCGCGCGAATCGGTCCTATTTCCGGCCCGCCCGGTGCCTCACCGACTGAGAGGTTTTATCACTCTACGGTTGCGAGTGCTAACTAAGATTCTGGCACTCGCGCCCGGAGAGTGCAAGGCAACGCCGTTCACCCAAAGCTGAGTCTCCATGGCTCAAGTCTGGAGGTCGCTCCCGGACGGTATTCCCGCACGCGGACGCCGCCGCCCAAGAGAAGCTTAAGCCGCCGCACGAGGGATGCTTAAGCCGCCGTCCGAGGACGGCTGCCCATCTACACCAGCTTCTGCTGCGTGGAGAAGAAGGAGGACGCGTTTGCCTGATCGGTCGAGGCGAAGTCCTCCGCCGCCTCTTTGGTGGCCTTCGAATACGCCTCCAGGCGCTTCGCGTAGATGCCCACCGCTTCCTCGAAATACCCCGCGGCCTTCTCGGCCGCGGCGCCCAGGCCGCCGTTGACGACGCCGTCGTTCGACTCCCGGATGGCATCGCCGTTGTCGATGCCGCGGATGACGCCGGCCAGGTCGTCCGACGTCGCCACCATCTTGCGAAGGGCCGCATCGTTTACTCTCAGCTCTCCCATGTTTCCTCCTTTGCGTGATGCCCGGGACGTGCAGCCGGGCCTTTGGGATTCGCTTGTCTCGTTCGAGCCTTCTCATTGGAGCCCAGTGCTTGGGCTCCCCACTGGGACACGCTGCCGGCCCCCGCTATTCCTTTGAGTTCGATCGCTTTGCCGCGGGGCTTAATCACTTTGCCGCGGTGCCCGATCGCTTTGCCGCGGGGCTCGGCGGCGGTGTGACGACGACGTTCGGATCGTAGGGCGCCCATCTCTCCGGCAAAGAAAAGCCGCGCCCGGTGCTGCGCAGATTGTCGGGAACCACCTCCGTTCCGCGAGGCCAGTCGGAAAAACCCTGGGGGCTGTTGTCCTTGCCGCAACCGGTGTCGATCTCAATCAGAAGGAACTTCGGGTGGCTGATGACGGTAAGCTCGGCGCCGGTGCGCGGATTTGTGAGGATTCCCGCGTTGCCCTCGGTGTGTATATAAGGTTCGGGCTTGCCAAATCCGTAGGGCTTGGCGAGCTCGTATATCCTCGCCGTCGCAGCCTTCCACTTTTCGGTCGGAATGGGAGCCGCCGTCGCCAACCTATACAGTTCGGAGGAGTATCCGGCCGAGCAAACGACAAACGCACTCACCTTCGTCTGAATCTGCTCCTCTTGGGGCTTCCATTCGCCCACCCCGTATTCTTGGCTCAGCATCCGATAAAGCGAGATTTCCAGCCCCAGGGTTTCGCGCCGAAGCTCGACAATGGGCCGCTCGACGGGCGAAGCCGTCGCCTCGCCCCCGCCAAGGTACTCATCCGGTATGTCGCACCCCGCGGCGCACGCTGCTACCGCGCACAGGGCTGCGAGCGCTTTCTTGCCGACCATCTCACTTCTCCTCCGCAGCCATGCCATTGCCCGACATGATGCGTCCAATATTGTACGTCGAAGTTTTTCCCACGGATTTCTTGGACTCGGGCCCCGAAAGATACTCCGAATGACCATGAGAGGCCTCGTAACGCTCCCCTTCGGGACTTGTCCACTTCTCGGTGCTGAAATGCTCGAAGTTCTTGTTGACGTCGGGATTCAGACCGAACCGCCCGCTCGCCGCGACGGCGTCCCCCTCCGCGGCGCCGACGTAGGTATTTCCAGGAAGGACGTTGAGCTCGTCGTTGGTCGTCGCGTTCACCCCGGCGGATCCCCACACCGCGACTTGATCCTGAACGTCGGTGCGGCCCGCGGCGACCGCCGCGGTGAGCGAACCGTACGAGTGTCCGCTCAGCGTGAGATTCGGATCGCCCGTATGAGTTTGCTGCACTCCTTCCATGAAGGAGGACAGGCGTTCTTTCGCCTCGTTGGCCGCGTGGGGGTAATAGACGGCGTTCTTCTGATACGGCGCCGATTCGCCCCAGCTGGGGGCGTCGTAGTCGAGCCACACGACCCCCGCGCTTTCCCCGGTATGCTGCCGATCGGACACTTGCAGCGCTCTTTCGAGGCCGATCACGGAGCTTCCTCCGCCTCCTGTGCCGACCAAGCCGTCTCGAACATTCGTCGTCATGCCGGGAACGTACACCATCACGTTCTTGGCCTTGTCGATGTCGCCTATGCCTATGGCCGCCCGCACGTGCTCACGGCCTTTCCCAGGATCGAAAACCAGAAGGCTCTGCCGCGCCGATCGCGCGTTGAAAAGCGCCTCGGGCCCGCCCTCCGGCATCGGAAACCGCTTGGCCAAGGCCAGAACGTGATCTCGGTTGTTGTAAACGTAAGCGCGGTACTCGCCCGGCGTCACGCCGTACTTTTTGAACAGGGCGTCGGACTCGCCTTCGGTTTCGACCTTTCCTTTGAGCTCCTCCATGCGGTCGAGGTACCTGTGCAGCAAGACCGTGTTGGCGCGGCTTCGGGCGTCGGCCGGGATGCCGTCGCGGTGTCCGATCCACTCGGGATGCTTGAGGATGATCTCCTTCTGTTCTTCGGGCGAGAGCGCCGTCCACCAGTCGTTGACGTACTTGGCCCCCAGTGTGGAGCGCGGCGGTCCTTTGGTCCCCAATTGGACCACATTGCTTCCACTCTCAATGGCATTGCTCCAGGCTTCAATGCCGAAATGCGAGTAGATCTGCTCTACGACCTTGAGGAACTGCTCGGCTTTGCTTACACACAGGCAGCCTCGCTTAGTAAATCCCTCCTGGAGCGTGTCCTGAAGATCCTCCTTTGTGACCGGACCCGGATTGCCAAGACGGAAGCCCATATCGACGCCGCTGACGGTGCCGTCGTCGTCGACCTCCCCGCCTTTCGCGCGCACCTCGGCGTTGAGGTCGGCCGCTTCTTTGGCCAGTTTGTCCGCCGACTCGCCAGCCAGGTCGAACTTCTGGGCCGCGCGCTGGAAGGTGCGCTCGAGATCCTCAGCATCGTCCACCATCGACCGGCGCTTCCTCTGCTCAGCCTCGGAGAACTTGCCCTCGAGCTCGGAAGAGCCTATCCCCGCCATCGCGGAGTGCGTCTCGCCGAATCGCTTCGCCGCAGCGCGCAGCATCACCGCCGCGTCGCGAAACTTGCTGCCGCGCCATAGCATGACATCATGAAAAGAAACCATCGCATCCTCCTTTGATTCCCAATGAGCCTATCAAATTAATGCCGTGTATGCCAGGTTTAACTCGATTTCTTCAAAGGAGGAGCGCTCCTTGCTTTATTGAGTAGAGGTTCGAAAAGACCCAAAGCCTACAAACCGGTTGGAAAGTGCATCGACGACGGCGAACACGCGCCTCGAGGAACAGAAAAGCCCCGGAACGACGTCGAAATCGGACGTCCCCGGGGCCCTTCCCTGCGCTGCTGGGCCGGTTTAGCCTCGGCCGGTTCGGGAGGCCTCCGGCTCAGACGGAGAGGAAGGCGCGGCCGAACCTGTCGAAGCCGTCGGCGAGGACGTGGCGGCATGCCCGGCTGTGGGCGTTGCAGCCGGCGACGCCGTCGGTTCTTGGGACGCCGAAGGCTCTGGGCTCGGCGTCGCGCCGTCGGAGACGTCGGCCATGAGGGTCAGCTCGGTGTGGTCGCGGACCTCGACCCTGACCTTCCCGCCCGCCGCGCGGGCGTTGTACTCGACGCTCGCCTGGTAGCCCTTGCCGGCGGCCTTTGCCTCGACCCAGTCGGACAGCGGCGTCGTCGTCCCGTCGGAGCCGACCGCGACGACCCGCACCTGATGTGCGCCCTCTGCCACGCCTCCGCGCACATCGACCGTGACCGCCGACTTCCCTTGAGAAGAGGCGGCGGGCCGCGCCGTCGCACTCATCGGCGTATACCTCTTAAGCTGCTTGGCCGGATCCATGCCGAAGGCGGACATCTTCTCGGACGCGAGCTTCCAGGCGGATGAGCCCGGCTCGGCCGCCACGTAGAAGACCGCCGAAGCCTTCCATTGCCCATCGACGGACTCGCTGTCGATGTTGAGCTCCTTCAGCGTGCCCGGAAGAACGAGAACCTTCGGGAACAGGCCTGCAGAGTAGCTGACCTCCGTCATCCCCTCGCCGAAGTACGCGGAGACGGGCTTTGGCCGGGGCGCGCCGTTCGTCAAGTTCTCGTCGCTTTCGTCGTAGGAGTACACGAACTTTCCGTTCTTGGCTCCGCGCACGACGATCCGCTCGGGGCATCTGCCTTCGAAGGCGCGGTCAATCGAAGTGATCTGGGTGCCGAAATCGGCCTTGTGCAGCGACGGCGTGTGGAAGAATCCGTCCACGACCTCGAGGCTGTCGGGGAAACGCACTTCGTTGAGAGCCGTCGCATTCTCGAATGCGCGATTCCCGATGCTCTTGAGCCCGTCGGGAAGGCGGAGCTTTTCCAGCTTCGCGTTGTCGGCGAAAGCCCTGTCATCGATCGCCGTCACGCCGTCCTTGACATGGCGCTCGGGGGTCTGGTCGCCCGGAGCGGACCGTATGAGATGCAGGCCGTCGTTCCGCTTGCCGTAGAGTATGTTGCCCTCGGCGCTGAAGATCTGATTGCCTTGGGCCACCGTCACTTCGCGCAGTTGCGGCGTCCTGTAGAAGACGTTCTCCTCCAGCGTGGAAAGCCCTGACCCCAGGCGGACCTTGAGAAGCCTTTCATTGCCGGAGAGGGCGCCGTAGCGGATTGCCGTGACCGAATCGGGCAGCGTCGCCTCGACCAATCCGGAGTCGTAGAAGGCATCCGAGCCGATCTCCTTGAGCCTGTTGAGGTCGGTCCGCATGTTGACGGCCTTGAGCGCGGGCGTCTTCTGGAAGGCATAGCTGCCGACCGTCGTGGCGCCGCCAAGATCGACGTCGGTCAGGTTAGCCGCCCACGCGAAAGCGCTGTCCCCGATCGTCTCAAGGCCTCTCGGCAAGACAATCCTCTTAAGTGCTGAAGAAGAGAAAGTTCCGTTTTCGACGGTTCGGAGGCCCGACGGAAGGTTGACCTCTTCATAAGCCGAATTGCTGAAGGCGTAACTGGCGATCGTCGTCACACTTGCCGGAACGTTGTAGGTCTTTAACCGGCTGCTTCCGGCGAGGCCCCGGGGGACGACTATGAGCTTGGTCAGCTGCTTGTTGAACAGCGCCCTTCCGACGACCACATAGTTTGGATTGCCCTCGCTGACGGAGATCGTTCTGAGGGAATCGTTTCGGGCGAATGAGCCGTCAAACTGGTCGGGCCCCACGCCCTTGCCGATGTGGAGTTTGGCTATTTTCCTTGTGCCGCTCACCGCGCCGTCGGCGTGGACGACCGAATCGGGAATCGTCAGCTCGGTTAGATTGGTGGAGGAGAACGCTCCGTGCCCGATCGACTTCAGGCCCTCCTGAAGGGTCAACTTTTCCAACGCCGAACGGTTGAATGCGGATTCTTCGATTGCCTCCAGTCCGGAGGGAAGCACGGCTTGCCTGATCCCCGAACGCCAAAAAGCCCATTTGCCCAGAACTTTGAGTTTCGAGGGAAATCCCGTCGAGATCTGCCCGTTTGCCCCGACCACTTTCAGAGACCTGAGACTATGGGTTATGGCGAACGCCCGGAAGTCGATCTTCGTCACGTTGTCTGAAACGGTGACGTCCATCAAGTGACCTGCCTTCATGAACGCTCTTTCGGGGATCTCCGTCAACCCGGCAGGCAGAGCAACCTTCTCGATTCCGCTGTCGTAAAAGGCCACTTTCCCGAGGTGCGTCACCGAACGAGGAAGGACGATTTCTTTGAGGGCTCCCGTCCCGCTGAAAGCAGACTCGCCGACTTTGACAAGCTTGCTGGGCTTGGCCTCGGCGTCCTCGAATTCGACAGCGGCCAACTCGCGGCAGTAGGCAAAGCCTCGTTCTTCGATTTCGGTCACCGTCGCGGGGACTTTGACCTTGACGACGCCGGTTCTATAAAACGCCTCTTTGCCGATGACCTTGACGGAGTCGGGAATGACAACGTCCCTGGCCGAGCCCTTGTACCGCACCAGCTTGCCCTTGCCGTCTATCTCGAAATCTCCGGTTCGCGGGCTTGGGGTGTCCGCGGGCAAAAGTCGCTTTTTGGCCGAAGCGACCCCTTTTTTAGTCGAAACCGCATCTTTGCCGGCCAAAGCGGCCCGCGGCGCATTATTAACGACCGGTTTTGTGGCCGCGGCCCGTTCGCCTGCCGCAGCCGGTTTCGTGATTTCAACCGGTTTCACAGCTGCCGCCGGTTTTGCGGCCGCAGCCGGTGAAACGACCATGAGCACGGCCAAGACCACGACCGCGACCGTGGCGGCGAGCGACAGCCTCCTAGTAGAAATATTCATGGTTTCTCCTATGGAAATAGCGCGAATGCGCAAAAGTGAGCGTTGAGACATTGCTGCCTTTTCCAGGTGCCACCAACTTTACACAGGATGTACCTAAAAATATATGAGTTTAAGTACCCATGTCGTTTTCTGTTGCATACACCGCCTTAAGACGCATGCGCCCCCGCTTTACGAGAGGCATGCACCCTGCTTTATAAGCAATCACACACTTGTCCACAAGGGGTTGCGGACTTCCGCAAGAACTTGCAAGCCCGCTCCTTTTGCAAAAGGGGCGGGCTTCAAGAGGGGGATTCAGGCTTTGTTTCGCGTCTTACCTCGCGTCGGCGCGAAGAACGACGACGATCTGGTCGCCTCCCGTGGCCTTCGGCGCAAGGACGACGTTGCCGGGACGGATGCCGAGGGCCGCGGCTACCTGCTTGGCCGCCTGCGCGTCCGAGGCTTTCGCGTAGAAAACGGTCGAAACTGCGGGGCTTCCTCCGCTGTAGTTGTTCGCCGAGACCTTCGTGTAGCCGGCCTTCTCCAGTTTCTGCTTCCCGGTGGCGGCCAATCCGGGCTTCTTCGACCCGTTGAGCACGAGAACGGGACGGCCGGCGCCGGCGTCGGCCGACGTGCTGCTCTCCTGCCCCGACGGAGTGGCAGAGGCGTCCGTCGACGGGTTCCCGCTTGGCTTGCCAGACTCCGACGGCTTGTTCCCGCCGGAGGAACTGGGATCGCCGCTTGTGCCCGCCGTCGGAGAGGCGCCGCTCGGGGCGCCCGAAGGGGCCTCCTTCGCGGAGGCGGTAGGCGCAGGCTCCTCCTCGGAGGAACCGATGTAGTTCGAGATCGCCCATCCCGCGGTCGGAGCAAGAATCACAACGGCGACAAGCGCCAGCCACCATTTGAGGTTCGACTCCTTGCGCCTGTGAGTTCCTCGAATCGTCCGGGCGTCTGCCAGCCGATCGAACTCGTCTGCGGGGTATTCGTTATCTGCCACGTTCATAGCCTAACAATCGCCGTCACTACTTCGCTCGCCAGCGCGCCGGTCCCGCAAACGCAGCAACCGCCCCACAAGCTCAGGGCGTTCCATTCGCGCATGCGGATTGGCAAGAACGCGGTTAAGCACGAGATAGTAACGGGTGGTGGTCATTCCCAGAGTCGCTATGGCCTCAGACTTGGTTCTCCCGCGGGTCCACCACGTTTCCTCCAAGTCCAGAACGGCGTTTTCGACGTCGGACAGCCTTGTGCCCTCCTCCAATGTTCCGCCTTTCTCGGATTCGCGCCTCCATCGCGATTGTGCCTCCAGCCGAAAGCGATCCTGCTTCCTCAGGCATCCTACCCCGCCCGGTCGGCGAGGATCTCTCGGTCAGCGAATCTCACACACAAGAAGGCTAGGCTTGTGCCATGACCCTGACAGACATCATCGACCCCGGATGGGCGCGCGAATTGGAACCCGTCGAACAGCGCATTCACGCAATGGGCGATTTCCTCCGGTCCGAGAACGCCGCGGGCCGCGGCTACCTCCCCGCAGGCGATCGAGTGCTGCGCGCCTTTTCGTACCCGTTCGACGCCGTGCGCGTGCTGATCGTCGGGCAAGACCCCTACCCGACGCCCGGGCACCCCGTGGGACTGAGCTTTTCCGTCGACCCTTCAGTTCGCCCGATCCCCCGCTCCCTCGTCAACATTTACAAAGAGCTTTACGACGATCTGGGCATCTCCCCCGCCGACGACGGCGACCTCACCCCCTGGTGCGAGCAAGGAGTGATGCTTCTCAACAGGGTCTTGACCGTCCAGCCCGGCAAACCCGCCTCGCACAGGGGAAAGGGATGGGAAGAGGTGACGGCCCACGCCATCCGCAGACTCGCGGGGCGCGGCGGCCCCCTGGTCGCCATCCTGTGGGGCAGGCCGGCCCAAGAGCTCAAGCCTCTGCTGGGCGACGTGCCGACGATCGAGTCCCCGCACCCTTCCCCGCTTTCGGCGACTCGAGGCTTCTTCGGGTCGCGCCCTTTCTCACGAGCCAACGCCCTCCTCACCGACCTCGGCGGGCATCCCGTCGACTGGTCGCTTCGATAGGCCAACTGGCCGCTTCGATAGGCCAACTGGCCGCTTCGACAGAGCCCCGCGCCCCGCTTGCCGCAACGCAACAACGACGGCGCCCGCGAAGCTCAGCGTGAATCCCAAGCGTCCCGCTTGCCGCAGTGCATCAAATCGGGCGACAAGGCGAGGAGCCGACGCAGCGTACACACGCGGTGCGAAGCCGGTTCTCCGGTAACAGTCGCGGCGAACTTCCGATCCGGCAAAACGAGCGCCCCGGGCTGCCTGCCAAGCAGCCGACCCTTCGGGGAAAGTCTGCGATGCAAAGCGGGCCCTTCCGTCGCTGACGACGAAAGGACCCGGTTGCAAGACCGGCGCAAACCGACACCAATGAAGGCGACCGCCGGGGCCGCGAAGGGTTGCGGGCATCGCAGCCGTCTCCTCCGACGCGTTCCGCACCGGTGTCGGTTTGCCGAACCGGTGCGTGACTTCCGGCTCGTAATTCAATCTTAAACTAGGAAGCCGTGTAAACCCATACTGCGAGAGGCGGATTTCGTCACGATTTCCCCTCCGCCTCGGGCATTGCGAAGAAAGCGTACGCAGTTTGAGCCTCCCGCGGCCCTATCGGCACAAGGGCGGATCCGAGAGATTGAGAGGCTGCGACCACACACGAAATTGAGAGGCTGCGACCGCATGGGCTTCGCAAAGGGCATAAGAAACGCAAGAAACTGTGAGCCACCTAAGGGACTCGAACCCTTGACCGTCCGCTTACAAGGCGGGTGCTCTACCAACTGAGCTAAGGTGGCGCGGGCGCTCCCCGAGCGAGCGCCCCTCTATCTTGCCAGATGCAGGCAGTTTGCCCAAGCCGAAACAGCGTGACCCACAACGTAGGCGTCTGGCCGAAGTGCGCTCACGGCGACGCCGCGCGGGGACGTGCAAAGGCGGGGCGACGTCGAATGTCGCCCCGCCTTTATGCATCGACTCGGAGAACTGCAGGCCGGCCCCGTCCGGCTTGTCAGCCCTTCGGCGTCGCAGGTTCGGCGTCGGAGGCCTCGAGCTTGTGCCCGGCGACTTTTTCAAGTTCGGTCAGCAGCTTGCCCTCGGTCCAGTCTTCGAGCCTCTTGCCGTTGATCGTGACGGTCGGGGTGCCTTGGTGCCCGGCGTCGGCGAACTTCTTGGCCGCATGTTGGAGGAACGAAGCGTAGCGATTCTCGCTCAGGGCACTGTTGAGGCCTTTGAGCACGTTGTCGGGCACACCGACTTTCTTTGCGACGTCAAGCGCGACCTTCTTATGCTGCGACTCCGAGGGAATGCCCTTCTTCCGCGCGAAGATCGGGGCGGAGACGTCGGCGAAGTACTTCGTGTGGAAAGCGGCGTAGTATTGCGGAGCCTTTTCGGCGATGTAATAGTCGGCCTGGCTGGCTACGTCCGAGAACTTTTGCTGGAGGACCGACAGGGGAACGATCTCAAGGGTGATCTCGCCTTTGCCAGCGAGGTTCACAAGCTTGTTGCCGTATTCCTTCTCGAGGTCGTTGCAGTGGGTGCACGCGTAGTCCGAGTAGATGCGAACCCTCGGTTTGTCGGCGTTCTTCGCACCCGCCCGAGTTGTGCCTTCGGAAGAGCCCTTCCCGACGGAGATGACGCCGTCGGCCGAAACGTTCGCGCTCGGACTTGCCCCCGGCTTCACCTCCTCCTTCTTCGTGCCGTTCCAGATGACGAAGGCGACGGCCGCGACGACGAGGATGACAGCAAAGGAGCTGCCCAACGCCACAAACAAGCGCGTGCGCCTGGCGCGTTTTGCCTCCGCCTGCTGGAGAAGGCGGGCTTTCTCGCGGGCCTGCTGCTGCCTCTGCTGCTTCGTCAGATAGGGCGAATTCATCCCCGGGGTGTTTCGTGAAGCCATGCGCACGATTGTAGGCGAGCATGCTGTGGAGAAACTAGTAAGCCCTCGTGATCGTTCTGTCACCGTTCGTTCGCGGGGGCCGCCGAAGACAGCCCCCGCCCAACCGGGCCGCTCCGCCTCTCAGCCGCGCTACTCCGTCTTGATGAAGGAGGGCGTGCCGTCGAGCGGCGTCCAATCGGGATACTGCCGAGCGGAGGAGTAGAGGACGCCGAGTGCGGTGAGAGCGACGAGGACCACACCCCAGAAGTACTTGTACGACCTGACCGGGGCAATCGCGGCCATGAGGCTGCGGGCGCCGAGCCTCGCGGGGGCGTTGAGGCCGTTGAACCACGCGACCGTCATCGCTATGACGACGGCGGCAAAAGTGCCGAGACGGGGCTCCGAGGGAACCGCGAGGCTCAAGCCCCACAGCGCAGCCCCGCCTAGGGCGACGCCGATGCCGACGCACACCGCCTGCTCGAAGACGGTCTTCAGGAATACGCCGGGCAGCCTCAGCGCCACGCCCCATTTCTCGCCCGAGAACTTGCCGCCGCGGGCTCGGCGTCGGGCGTTGAGGCTCCGGTAAGACGATCCGATCATCGCGAGCGCGAACGCCGCAAAGGCATATGCGCTTATCCCCGATATCGGGAATCGCACGGCGAAGGAGAGAATCGCGAGGGCTCCGAGGAACACGATGAGGCGGACGGTTGGCAACGGACGCATCCATTCCGGGGTTTCGCCCGGCGCTCCGGGCCCCTGCCCGCCAATGAACTCATTCCACATCGGCGGATTGAGGGAGCCGGGAGGCTGCGGCTGCGAGGGTGGAAGCCCGGCTTGCGCCTGCCCAAACTCTTGGCCGAGATTCCTGCGGCTCCCTAGCTCTTCGGGAAGCGGCGCGACGGGGACCGACGGCGGCATCTGGGGCGGCGGGGCCGCCATCGGGGGTTCAGCCGAGATGACCTCGGTCGGCGGCGTGGCCCGGGAGCCGGACCGAACATCGTCGCCGACGCCGAACCCCCGGGCGGGAAGGATTTCGGTTCGGCCTCCGCCGGATTCCCCGCCGGTCGGAAGAATTTCAGTCCGCCCTCCGCCGGACTCGCCGACGCCGAACCCCCCGGCGGGAAGAATTTCGGTCCGCCCTCCGCCGGACTCGCCGCCAGCCGGAAGAATCTCAGTCCGCCCCCCGTCGGATTCGCCGCCGGCCGGAAGAATCTCAGTCCGCCCCCCGCCGGGTCCTGGCGCTCCGAGGACTTCCGTTGCCTGCCCTCCCAGCTGAGCTCGCCGCATCCGCAGAGCGGTTTCCGGGCCCTCGTCCCACCCGCGGGCGTCGTCGCTCCGCCGGGCGCCATAGTCTGCGTCGCCGTATTCCTCGGACCCGGCGTCGTTCCCGAAAGCGCCGGAAGCTCGAAGCGCCTCGGCGGCGCCGTCGGGCCTCCCCGGATGCTGGCCAAGCACCTCGGTGGCGCCCTGCGGCGTCGCTCCCGGAGCGTTCCGCGAAGCGGTGTCGCCGACGCCTCGCGCGGCGGTCTCGCCCGTGACGAGTGGCTCGAAGGTGTCTCCCTCCCCCATTGCGGAGTCCGCGGCGGCGAGGCTTCCGACTCCCCCCATCACGCCGGCGATGCCGGCGAAGGCCGCGTGCGGCGCGGAAGAGTCGTCGTCGAACCGGCCGGTCTTGAGAACCTCGACGAGCTCGTCGATCCCGATCCGATCCTCAATGTCCGGCGCGAGAGCGCGCACGAAAGCGGCAGCCACCGGGCCCTGAATGCCGACGATGTCTGGCACCCCCTCGAAAACCCTTCGCATGATCGCCTGCGGATTGCCCTTGCCGAAGGGCGCCCGACCCGTAGCGGCGAAGGCGAGGACGGCGGCCAATGCCCACCAGTCCGCGCTTTCATCCGGGTTGGCGCCGTTGATGACGCGCGGATCGCAGTACCCGGGCGTGTGCGCAACCGAGCCGGGAACGGTCAGCCGCGAATCCTCATCGACCTGCGCGATTCCGAAATCGATGAGCACGGGCCCGTCCGGGCCCAGCATGACGTTGGACGGCTTGAGGTCTCGGTGGAGGACCCCCGCCTCGTGGATCGCCTCGACCGCCTGGCGGAGATGCTCGGCGAGTTCGACCAAGTCCTCCCCTTCGAACACTCCCGAATCGACGACGTCTTGCTCCAACGTCGGCCCATCTATGAGTTCCGTCACAATAAAAGCTTCGTCGGAGTCGGTCTCGGCGTCCAGGACTTCGGCGACGTAGCGGCCGCGCACCTTCTGGAGCATCGCGACTTCCCGGCGAAGGCGCTCCCTTCCCGAGTGGTCCACCACCAGGGCCGGATGCAATAGTTTGAGGGCGACACGGACCCCGGCGCCATCCTCCGCCTCGAAGACGGTGGACATGCCGCCCGCGCCGATTCGCTTGATAAGCCTGTATCCGCCGATGTTCATCTGCCTACGCACGCCTCTACGCTATCGAAGGACGCCCCCTGCGCGCTCGTTACGCTCCCTGAGCATGCTGTGCACGAATCGCCAAAAGGCAGATTTGCGTTGGGATTCCGCGATTCTGCGTTCTTCTGCACATGCCTCCCCAAAAAGCGGCACGCTCGGCGCATTTCTGTGTAATAATTTTCACGGGTGTTTTAAGCATCCGTGTCAGAGTCGACACTTTGGCACTCTTCACTCGGACCGTCCGGCACGTTCCTGCCGGTGAAGGGACCATTTGAATATGGCAACTGTGACCTTTAACGGGGCTACTCGCCTCTACCCGGGCTCGGAAAAGCCCGCAGTCGATCACCTCTCTCTGGACATCAACGACGGAGAATTCCTCGTTCTGGTCGGGCCTTCGGGGTGCGGCAAGTCCACCTCGCTGCGCATGCTCGCAGGCTTGGAGCAAGTGGACGACGGAACCGTCTACATCGGCGACGACGACGTCACCTACGTTCCGCCGAAGGACCGGGACATCGCCATGGTGTTCCAAAACTACGCCCTCTACCCCCACATGACCGTGGCGGACAATATGGGTTTCGCCCTCAAAATCCAAGGCGTGCCGCGCGAGAAGATTCGCGAACGCGTGGTCGACGCCGCCAAGATCCTCGACCTCGAGCCCTATCTCGACCGGAAGCCGAAGGCGCTCTCCGGCGGACAGCGTCAGCGCGTGGCGATGGGCCGCGCCATCGTGCGCGAACCTCGGGTCTTCCTCATGGACGAACCGCTGTCGAACCTGGACGCGAAGCTCCGCGTCCAGACCCGCACCCAGATCGCCTCCCTCCAAAAGCGGCTGGGAATCACCACCGTGTACGTGACCCACGATCAGACCGAGGCTCTGACGATGGGCGACCGGATCGCCGTGCTCAAGGACGGCCTGCTCCAGCAGGTGGGCATGCCGAATGAGATGTACTCCTCGCCCGCCAACGCCTTCGTCGCCGGCTTCATCGGCTCCCCCGCCATGAACCTGGGGCGTTGGCGCCTCGTCGGCAACGCCGCCGTCTACGGCGATTCTTCCCTCCCTGTTCCGTCGAGCGTCGCTAACTCCGTCACCCGCGAAGACAACGGGCAGATCATCGTCGGCTTCCGACCCGAGGCCCTTTCGTGGAACTCGAACGACACGTACACGCCGAGCTCCGATGAGGGCGCCCCGCTGGGCAAGATACCGCTCAAGGTCACGCTCGTTGAGGAGCTCGGATCGGACGCTTATGTCTACGGCCACGTGGTCGGCGCCGATCGCGAAGTCGATAAGTTCGGCTCCGGCGACGGTTCGGACCTCGTGACGATTCGCATCGAACCTGATAGAGTTCCAGCTCCCGGGGAAGTGATCCTCGTGGAACCGAACCCGGATCGGATTCACTTCTTCTCCGCCAGCGGCGGCGAACGGATCAACTGATGGCGTTCGGGGCCGGGGCATGGAAGAACACGCCCCGGCCTTTGCCGTTTCGAGGCAGGGCCGCGGAAGGAGAGAAGACGTCTTCTCGCCCGTTGGGCGTACCCCATATTTACATAGAGGCGCCTCAACAGACGAGGAGATCACGTAAAATATAACCAATACGCGCAAATATCATGGACAATTCAATTCAACAACTCAAACCGGTTCCAAAGAAGGAACGGGTATCGTCAAAGTCGACGAGACGCTCGAAGGCCTCAAAGAAAGCGAGGCCGGTGAGTTCCTCGCTGCGGATCACCGCGGCCAAGCCTGATACGGCCCTCCTCGACCTTCCTTGGGACAAGCCGTTGAGCCGATGGCCGGACAGCATCGTGGCCGCGCTTCCTCAGGGAATTTCCCGCCACGTCGTGCGATTCGTCCACCTGGACGGGCGCATTCTGGCCATCAAGGAGATCGGCGATTCGGCGGCTCATCACGAGTACCAGATGCTGCGCACGCTTCAGCGGCTTGACGCGCCCTGCGTCGAGCCGGTAGCCGTCATCACCGGGAGGACGACCCGTTCGGGCCACCCGCTCAATTCGGCCTTCGTTTCGGAGCATCTGCCCTACTCGCTTCCCTACCGCGCTTTGTTCGGCCAGTATCAGCGCCCCGAGACGGTTGACAGGCTCATCCGGGCCCTTTCGGTTCTGCTCGTGCGGCTTCACCTCCTCGGATTCTTCTGGGGCGACGTTTCCCTTTCCAATGCGCTCTTCCGGCGCGACGCCGGGGAATTCGCCGCGTACCTCGTCGACGCCGAGACGGGCGAGGTCTACGACGGGATCACCCAGGGCAAGCGGCTGTACGACATTGACGTGGCACGCACGAACATCATCGGCGAGCTCATGGATCTGCAGGCGGCGGGCCACCTTTCCGAGGACTACGACACGATCGACATCGGGAACCGGCTGGTCGCGCAGTACACGACCCTGTGGGACGCGCTCACCGGAGAGACCACGTTCTTCACGGACGAAAAGTGGCGGGTGAACGAGCACGTCAAGCGCTTGAACGAGCTGGGCTTCGACGTCGACGAGCTTCAAATCGTCGCCGACGAGGACGGCCGGAGGATTCGGATCCAGCCGAAGGTGGTGGACGCGGGGCACTTTTCGCGCAAGATCATCCGCCTGACCGGCATGGACGTTCAGGAGAACCAGGCGAGGCGGCTTATTCAGGACATTGAGCAGTACCGTGTGGCGGCGAACAAGAGCGTGTCGCTTCCGATCGCCGCGCACGACTGGATGACGAACGTGTTCGAGCCGATGATCGACGCGGTGCCGCGCGAGCTCAAGGGCAAGCTCGAGCCGGCCGAGCTGTTCCATCAGTTCCTCGACCACCGTTGGTACATCTCGGAGCAGGCGGGCCGCGACATCCCCATGGACGAGGCGATTGCGAGCTTCATCGACAACGTCTTGCGCCACCAACGCGACGAGCGCTCCTACATCGTGGTCAGCGGGGCGACGCCGATCACCAGCGCCAGCCCCATCACCGGCGACAGCCCGATCACCGGCGACAGCCCCATCACGGGAGACAGCGCTCCCTCCGTGGAATCGGGCGACGAGGATGAGTTCGACGACGAATTCGACGAAGACAAGTACGACTCGTAAACCGCGTTGCCCGGCCGAGCAGATGCTCTGGCCGAGCGGTTGAACGCAGCGGGGGCGGGACGGCCTAAAAGGCGGTCCCGCCCCCGCTTTAAGCAACTGGCAGCCTTATGCGACCGGCGGTTCTCTGCAGTTGGCCGCTTTATGCGACCGGCCTCCCCAATTCGAAGAGCGCGGGCGACCACCGGTCAAAGAGCCATCAGCCGGCGAGCGAGCTCCTCCGACTCGGATCGGAGGCCCTTCGGCCTTGCCAGGCGAGCCGAAGCCAGCCGGGCCCGGCGAACCGGCCCGCGGCTATGAGCTCTTCAGCTCGGCGAGGACGATCTCGGCCAGCTGAATGGCGTTGAGGGCCGCTCCCTTGCGCAGGTTGTCGCCCACGATGAACATGGCCAGGCCGCGGCCGTCGGGCACCGACTGGTCGGTGCGGATCCGGCCCACATAGCAGGGGTCCGTGCCGGCTGCGCGCAGCGGCGTCGGCACGTCGTCGAGTTCTACCCCGGGGGCGTCCGCCAGGATCGTCCTGGCTTCGTCGGGCGTCACAGGATTGGCGAACTCGGCGTTGACGGCCAGGCCGTGGCCCGAGAACACCGGGACGCGCACGCATGTGCCGGAGACGGCCAGATCCGGCGCCTCGAGGATTTTGCGCGATTCGTTGCGGAGCTTTTGCTCCTCGTCGGTTTCCTCGGACCCGTCGTCGACGATCTTGCCGGCGAGGGCCACCACGTCGAAGGCGATGGGCGCGACGTAAACGGAAGGCTCGGGAAGGTCCACCGCCGATCCGTCGACGGCGAGCTTGGCAACGTCCTGCTCGACCGCCGAGCGAACCTGCCCTTCGAGTTCTTTGACTCCGGCGAGCCCTGAGCCGGAGACGGCCTGGTAGGAGGAGACCACGAGGCGGGTCAGCCCGTACCGGTCGTGAAGGGGCTTGAGCACCGGCATCGCGGCCATCGTGGTGCAATTGGGGTTGGCGACGATCCCCTTCGGGCGGTCCTTGATCGCGTGGGGGTTGACCTCGGAGACGACGAGCGGCACGTCTGGGTCCTTGCGCCACGCCGAGGAGTTGTCGACCACCACTGCGCCGGCGGCCGCGAATTTCGGGGCGTATTCGAGGGAGGCGCCGCCGCCCGCGGAGAACACGGCGACGTCGATCCCGGAAAGGTCGGCGGTCGCCACGTCCTCGACCACGACGTCTTTGCCCCGGAAGGGGAGCACTTTGCCCGCGGATCGGGCCGAGGCGAAGAAGCGGACGTCGTCGACGTCGACGTTCCTCTCCTCGAGAAGCGTGCGCATGACGCGACCGACTTGTCCGGTCGCTCCAACGACTGCGAGGGTTGTCATCTTCCAGTACCTCCGTATACGACGGCCTCGGACTCGCTGTCGAGGCCGAATGCTGTGTGGACTGCGCGAGCGGCCTCGTCGAGGCGCTCGGGGTCGACGACCACGGAGATTCGAATCTCCGAGGTGGCGATCATGTCGGCGTTGATGCCCAGGTCTCCCAGCGTGGCGAAAAGCTTGGCCGAAATGCCCGAGTGGGACCGCATCCCGGCGCCCACGACGGACAGGATGCCGATGTCCTCGGACACTCGGATCTCGCCGAAGCCGAGCTCCCCGCGATGGCTCTTCAGCGCCTCGACCACTGCGGCGACCTCCGCCTTGGGGAGGGTGAAGCTCAGGTTCGAGACGTCGGGCGCCGCGACGGCCGTGTTTTGGACGATCATGTCGATGTTGCCGTCGATTCCGGCCACGATGGCGAAGATCTTCGACGCCATTCCGGGAACGTTGGGCACGCGCGTGATCGTGACCTTCCCTTGGGAGCGGTCGTGGGCGACGCCGGCGACGACGGGCGCTTCCAGGGCTTTGTCTTTCATAGTTTTCTCGTCCACGATCCAGGTGCCTTCCTTGTTTGAGAATGACGATCGCACGTGCACGGGCACGTTGAACTTTCGGGCGAATTCGACGGCTCGCAGGTGAAGGACCTTCGCGCCGTGGGCGGCCAGTTCGAGGGTTTCCTCGTGGGTCATGTAGGGCAGCTGCCTGGCCGCGGGGACGATTCGCGGGTCCGCGGAGAACACGCCGTCGACGTCGGTGTAGATCTCGCACACGTCCGCGCGCAGGGCTGCGGCGAGCGCGACGGCCGTGGTGTCGGACCCTCCGCGCCCGAGGGTGGTGACGTCGTTGCGGTCGTTGACCCCCTGGAATCCGGCGACGATCGCGACGGCGCCGGATTTGATCGTTCGTGCGATTCGCTCCGGGACGACGCCGACGATTGAGGCCTTGCCGTAGTGGGCGTCGGTGCGCAGGCCCGCTTGCTGGCCGGTGAAGGCGTGGGCGCCGACCCCCAGCGAGTTGACCGCCATCGACAGGAGCGCCATGGAGATGCGTTCGCCCGCCGTCAGCAGGATGTCCATCTCGCGGGCGGGAGCGTCCGGCGCGATCTCGTTGGCGAGGTCGATGAGCTCGTCGGTGGTGTCGCCCATCGCGGAGACGACCACGACGACGTCGTTCCCCGCGTTCTTCGTGTCGACTATCCTCTGTGCGACGCGTTTGACGCTGGCCGCGTCCGAAACGGACGAGCCGCCGAACTTCTGCACGATTAAAGCCACGTGTTACTCCTTCAGTCTCCGTTATGTTAGCTGCGCGCAGCCGCGGGCCTGCTACGGATTCTCAAATTTGAACGCGGGCATTCGTCACACTATTGCCTTCGTCTCGGTGCCTTCGCGCCTTTCGTCCCCTGGGGGCGCGCCGTTTAATGCCCCGGCGACGCCGGGCCGGGCCCCGCTTCAGCGGGCGACGTCGGAGCGGGCGCAGCTTCCGCAGGCGAGGCCAAGCCTGACGCCGGACCGGCGTCCGCGGTGGGGCTGCCGTGCGAGGCCTGGGCCGACGACGAGCCCCGCGCCGTCGGGGAGCTCTGTGCCGACAGGGAGTCCTGTGCCATTGACGAGCCCTGTGCCATTGACGAGCCCTGTGCCATTGACGAGCCCTGTGCCGTCGGAGAGCCCTGTGCCATTGACGAGCCCTGTGCCATTGACGAGCCCTGTGCCGACGTCGAATCAGGCGCTCCGGGGGTGGCCTGGGCGAGGATCCGCTGTCTTCCTTCGAAGGCTCGGGAGAGCGTGATTTCGTCGGCGTATTCTAGGTCTCCGCCCACGGGCAGGCCGGAGGCGAGTCTGGAGACAGCCACGCCGATCGACGAAAGGATGCGGATGAGATACGCGGCCGTCGCCTCGCCCTCGATGTTGGGGTCGGTGGCGATGATGACTTCGGCGACGGCGCCGTCGCTCAGCCGCGAGATGAGTTCGCGGATGCGCAGGTCGTCCGGCCCCACCCCTTGGATTGGATTGATCGATCCGCCGAGCACGTGGTAGCGCCCGCGGTATTCGCGGGTTCTCTCGATGGCGACGATGTCTTTCGACTCTTCGACCACGCATATGACCGAGTCCATTCGGCGCGGGTCGGTGCAGATCGAGCACACTTCGGCCTCCGTGACGTTTCCGCATATTTCGCAGAACCGCACCTTCTCCTTCACGCGCAGCAGCGCGGAGGCCAGGGCTTTGACCTCTTCAGGGTCCTCGGCCAAGACGTGGAAGGCTATGCGCTGTGCGCTCTTCGGCCCGACGCCGGGCAATCGACCCAGTTCGTCGATGAGCTCCTGAACGGCGCCGTCGTACACTCCAGCCATCAGTTCCCTCCGTCAGTGCGGGCTATTTCTTCGATGATCGTGCCGTCGAACGTCGAGAGGACGACGTCGAGGCCGACCAGCTTCGATTGGGAGATCGTGGGGTCGGACTGGCTGACGTCGCTTTCGCCGTCGTCGACCGCGGCGCTTTCGACTCGCGGTTTCTGCCGCCCTTGCCCGTGCGCGGCCATGATCCGTTCCGAGATCGACGCCGCCCCGCGCGGCGCGGCTCCGCCGCCTCGAGGACGCTGCGGAACGGGCATGCGCTGCTCTGGACGTCTCGCGCGTTCGCCCGATCCCGCCTGCTCCTCTGCGCTTCGCGGGCGCTGCGGCATCGGCATGCGCTGCTCGTAGAAGGGAACGTCGTCGGATTCGGACGGCGAAGCGGCGCCAGCCTGGGACGAGCCCGGACCAGGCGACGATGGACTCGGACCGGACGGCGACGGAGAGGAGCCTCCCGCAGACGAGGCTGCGCTGGACGCCGAGGAGGCTGCGTCGGCGGAAGACGAAACCGATCCAGGCGGGGAGGCAGCGCCTGAAGCGGGCGCCGCTCTCTTGACGTCGCGGACATCGCCGTCGAGCAATTGAGCGAGAACTCCGGCCGGGTCGTCGCTCCCTCGAACGTCGGCGGCAGCGGCGCCGCCGAAGAACTGCGGCTCGGGAACGGGGAAATACGGGTCCGGTTCGTCGTCGAGCTCAACCGGCTCGGGCAGGCCTCCGAAGTCGTCGCTCCCCCGGGAGGTTTTGGCGCGCGCCGGAGCGGCGGGGTCGGCGCGCGCCACTGGGTCGAGCTTGGCGCGCGCCGCGGGGACAGGTTCGCCGGTCGCCGTCGAGCCAGACCCTCGGTACGCGGTTGGAACGGTTTTGGGGTGCGCCGGAGGGGCAGGCCGGCCGTGCGGCGTGGACGCAACATCGGCGTCGTCCCCGGCCCCGCCTTCGGGGTTTTCCGGCCGGAGCGCTCGCGCGTCAGGCGCGTCTGGGCCTGGGATCCCTTCAGCCGCTCGCGGATCCGACGCCGCTTCGGGCATGGACGACCCGGGCGTGCCTTCCTCGGACGCCGACGCTTTGCCGCCAGGCGAGGGCTCTTGGCCGTCATGGCTCGAGGCGTCCGCCGGACGCCCGGAAGCGCGTGCCGCCTGCTCGGACTCAAGCTCTCGGAGCGCGGACGCAAGCTGATCTCTGGTCGGCCGAGGGCCTTCGGGAATCTCGACTCGATCGGAAGAGAGAACCAGGCCGCGCTCCTCCATGTCCGGCGAGGGCCGCCACTCGCCTTCGCTCGGCTGCGCCTTTTCAGCGCCCCGTTCCGTTTCCGCCGCTCGCGGCGCCGGTTTCCGCGTTTTCCGATCCGTTTGGCCGTCCGGACTCCGCGTCTCCGAGAAAGCCGGAGTCTCCGGTTCCGGCGGTTCGTCCGGCCCGGGCCGGGGCTGACTTTGCGGAACCGCGGACGCCGGCTGAGGAGGGGCCTGCGGCGCAGACTGCGGCGGCGGGGCCTGCGGCGCTGCGGGCTGCGGCGGCGGGGCCTGGG
>ERZ773059.470-NODE-470-length-21783-cov-2.708901_pt1 | contig 21783 bp, 24 predicted proteins | sample MGYA00580514_ERZ773059 | MGnify/ENA primary metagenome ERZ773059 (study PRJEB29015, sample SAMEA2737981) | human oral metagenome | biome: human oral; feature: human-associated habitat; material: dental | place: China | collected 2056 ...
AAAATAGGGTGAGCACTGAAAGCATCGATATTTCAACTATAAAAACTCCAAAGTAATAAGTTATGCCCGATTACGACGAATACGATGAGAGCGCATACATAGGTCCGGGACATTATATCGGAAATTTTATAGGGGCGCTGATAATTTTCTTTACTATTGCAATAATTATAGGCTATGTCGGGAAAAAATTTGATATAAAATTTCTAAGATTTTTATCCGACGCAGCGCTTGAAGATTGTCGGCGGAATTGGCTTATGTTCGCGGCGCTCGTCGCCTTCTTTTTTACTCACTCTGATTGGGTTTCGTTTAGCTATGTCATCGTCTTGGGGTGCTTGTTTTGGGGGCTTGAGGCGTGGCGCATGGGAGAGCTTGAAAAGGGCGAAGAAAAACACATAAGCTACGGCGCGCTGGTAATTTGTGGTATAATAGGACTATTATTTATTTCTTTTGCGAGGCGATGATATGAAAAAACTATTTTTACTTTTTATTTTTTGCATATTTGCCGCAACGAACGCGGGTGCAGCGCAGCGGGTGGGCGGTTATACGAAACGGAACGGCACCTATGTGATGTCACATCACAGAAGCTACAAAGATAGCAGTAGGTTTAATAACTACTCTACGAAGGGAAACCGCAATCCCTACACCGGAAAAAGGGGAAGCAAAAGCCCCTATAAAACAAAGAGCTATAGAACCAAAAGGAGATAGCGATGAAAAAATTGATCTGCTTTGCTTGTTTGTTTGCGGTGGCGTGTTTGGCATGGGACGGCTACGACTGGGACAGCGGAAGCTACGTCGAGATCGGCAAGGGAAACCTCGTCCGCTCCGGGCGCGACATAGAGATCTATGACTACGGCGACGGAAAGTATAAAGACGTAGAGGTCCAAAGCATCAGAAAGACATACAGCGGCAAAGTCGAAGTCGAGGTTTACGATCCGCAAAGCCGCAAAACCCGCACGCTAGAGATGGATAGCTATCAAGAGCGCAAAGAAAAAGCGCGCGGATATAGCTACGGCGCTATGGATGATGACGATGACGACGGCTACGAGAGCAGATAAGCCCGCTTGCCTGCCCCGCAAATTTAAACGATAGATAGGCTTAGTTTTTTGCCCAGCGCGCTTACCGCAGAGCTTAAGGTGCTTAGGGTAAGAGAGCCGTTTTTCGGATTCAAAAGCCTAGATACGACGGCTCTGCTAGTATTCATACGCTGCGCGAGCTCGGTCTGCGTAATGTTTTGAGCCCTCATTTCTTCTTCAATCTGATAAGCTATAACACGCTTTATCGCCACGGCTTTCGTCTGCTCGTAAAGCCCATCCTCTTTCAAAAAATCATCAAACGAACTTAAATTTTCCAGTTTCATATTCACTCTTCCTTTCTTTGTTGCTAGCCTTACTTTTACCCTAATTCCCTTGCGCGCTTGCTCGCCAGATCGATATCCTGTTTCGGCGTCTTTTGCGTTTTCTTTATGAAGCCGTGAAGCAGCACCATATACCCGCGCTTCACGATAAAAATCACTCTTGCGATCTTTCCGTCCGAAATATCACTGCGCACCTCATAAAGTCCATTTCCTAAACTTCTACACACGGGCATCCCGATCGGGTAGCCGAATTCCACCGTCGCAATATCCTCTCCTATGATCCTGCGATCCTCTCTATCCAAACCCAACAACCACTCCCGCACGGGCTCATTGCCGCTTCCGCTTTCATAAAAAACAGCCTTAACTCTTTTCATGGCAGTAATTGTATCAAAAAAGATACAAAAAAGCAAATCGCAGTATAGAAAAATTAGGACGCGGGGGAATAAGCTATCCAAAAAATAGGGTCAAATCTTTGCAGGATGTGCCCTTTTGCGGAGTAGAAAATGCCAAACGACGAAGATTATTCGCTGATCGAGCGTGCTTTTAGGGATCTTGAGGAGCAGGAGGAGAGATTTCTGCGCTGCGAACGAGCATATCGCGCGGTTTATAAAGAGGATAACCGCACGAGCAAGCGCAAGAGCGCAGAGCGAAGCCGCTCGAAGCTTTACATCCCGCTCGTAAAAACTACCGTAAATATCATCCATAGCGTATTTAAAACCAGCTTTATGAGCGACCGCTGCCCGATCGAAGTAAAGAGGGTAGGACTGCGAAGCGATCATGATCTAATCCTGCAAAACGCGCTTACGGCGGTGCTGAAAAACTATTGGAAAAAGAAAGAGCACCGCGTGGGGCTATCCAAAGCCGTGCTTAGCGCGCTGTATCTGCCGCTGGGTATCGTCAATCTATTTTACGACAAAACCGCCGCGCAGATCCGCACGAAATTTATCCCGATCACCGATCTTGCATTTGATCGCCACGCAAGCGACATCAACGACATCGAATACGTAGCCTATAAATATAACCAATCGGCAAGAGAGATCAGAGAGAAGCTGGAGCGAAAATTCTACAAATCCAAAGACCGAAACGTGATCGCGCAGACCACGGCAGGCAGCGAGCGCATAGCGATGCGAGATCTGTATGTCAAAAGCCGCGAGCAGGGGCGGATCGTATGGAAGCTCAAAACCTACGCAAACGGCACTCTCGTGCGCGAAGCGACATTCTCCCGCCTGCCGTTTCACTACGGATATTGCATCGAAACCACGCCTAGCATAAACGAGGACGAGCGTGAGGATGAGATAGCGATATACGGCTCGTGTATCCCCGAGATTGTTTGGGAGCTGCAAGAGGAATACAACATCAAGCGCAACCAAAAGATCGACATCACCGAAAACCAGATCGATCCGCCTTACGCTATCGATAAAGACGCAGGCAGCGTAGCGATCAGCGACATCACGGCTCGAAAGAAATTTATCCGCACAAGCCCGGGACCGGGCAGAACGGTTAAGGACGTCATCACCGTAATGAGCGAGCCCGGCACGTATGGGCTAAGCGAAGAGATCGCGATGCTAAAGAACGAATATGAGATCGCGACGGGAGTAAACAGCGTAATGACGGGGCAAACCAGTCCGAGCGATCGCAGGGCTACGAGCGCGCTTCAGGCGGTCAATTCGGCTTCCGGCACTAGGATAGAGAGCATGCTTCAAACCCTGCTCGATACGATGCTGCAAAGCTACGCCGAACATTTCGTCTGGCTCATATACAAATTTACAAGCGACGAGGAGTTTGTGCGGATTACGGAGGATCCGCAGATCATCGAAAAGATAGGCGATCGCAGCGCGCCGCTTGATTTCGATGTGAACGTAAATTTCGGCACCACCATAGCAAACGAAGTCAAGATCGGACAGCTCAACTCTTTAATGCAGGTCTTGGCGCAGGCGAATATGGCAACCCCGGCTATCTCAGGGGAGATCATCAAAGAAATTTTAACTCTGATCCTAGGCGAAAACGCGCCTATCGAGGCGATCGACGAGGCTATGGCGCAGATGCAAGCGCTCCAGCAAGCCCAACTTCAAGCGGCCCAGCAGGCGCAGGACGCAGCCGATGATGAGGGCGGCGAGGCACCAGACGTTTCGGATAGAGACGAACACCCTCCGAGCGACGACGAACTTGATCGCGCGGCGCTGCTAAACGGCGGGATTTGAGATGAAAATCGAGTTTAAAAAAATTAGGATGCGCAGAAATAGAATCATTAAAAATTTTCAAAGGAGAAAGCTATGAAAAAAAGCGATTTCAAGGTGCTGGGCACGATCACCCATATGGCAACCAACGGGCTGATGGTGTTTTCAAACGGCAAGAGCACGGGGCAGATCTCGGACGGAAAGATCGGCGACGTAGTCGTCAGACACAAGGACGAGACGGGGCTGGAGGTGCAAATTTTTAGCGCCGAGGAGTGGTCCGCCATGGGAGCCGATGAGAAAAAGTCCGGCAAGGATGAGGACGGGAAAAAGGACGACGTGAAAGCGAACGAGGGTCTTTTGGATTTGGGCGATAAAGCAAGCAAGGCAAGCAAGGAAGGAGAGTAGAGATGGCTGAGGATATCTATGACGACGATTTGGACGAGGGCGTAACAGATCCCGCCGCCGCGGCTGCCGCGGACGGCAAGGGGGAACCCGCCAAGGATGCGGGGGGCGAGCCTAAAAAATCCGCCGCGCCTCGCGACGACAAATCCGTAAAGGAAGAGCCGAACAAGGGCGCGGAGCCCGGCAAGAAAGAGGGCGCCGGAGGCAAGGTGCTAAGCGACGAGGAGTATCAAAGCTTCCGCGCGATGGAGCAAGAAAGGCAGCTCAAAGAGCTCGAAACGGATTTTAAAAAGGAATACGGGGACTTCAATATGCAAAAAGTCCTCGACAAGATGTTTGAGCTCGATGAAAAGGACAAGGGGTATTTGGAGAAAAATTTCAACCCTACGGGGATTGAAAACGTCTATCTCAAATACTTCAAAGGGGCACCGCAGGACGACGAATACGACGTAGTCCACGGCAAGGGCGGCAGCGCTATCGACAGAGGAGAGATGGCGCGCCGAATCAACAAGGGCGAGATCAGCCAAGAGGAGAAGCTCGCCTACCTTAGCAAAATTTATTAAAGGAGAAAGAGATGCCAACTATCAGAGATGGGCTAATTACCTCCGAGGAAGCTTTCGGTAAGTCGGGGGTTGAGTTTTGGAATACGATCAAAGAGATCGGATGGAAGAGCACGCCGTTTCTTACGGCGATCGGAATGGGTGCGCCGAGGGATAGGAGCTCCAACGCGGCGTTAGGTCATACTTGGATGTATGACGAGACGCCCGACGGCGATCTAAACAACGCTCACATGGAGGGCGGCGCTCCGGCTGCGTTGAAATACGTGATCGGCGGCAAGCTAAGCAACCACTATCAAATCGTCAAAGACACCTACGGCGTCAGCGGCACCGAGGAGGACGGCAAAAGAGTGGACGGCTCGATGGTGCTCGCTCGTGCGGGCGATCTTGCGGGCATCCGCCACAAGCAGACGATCGAGAAGATTTTGCTTAGCGATCAGGCGGCTCTTGCACGCGTCAATACCGGCGCATCAAAGGCCGCGGGAAAGTGCGGTGGACTGAAAAGCTTTGCCACCGTAACAAACACGATCGATGCGAAAAACGCCACGCTAAGCATGCAAACGCTTAGAGACGTGCTCAAAGTAGGACACAAGAAAAGCCGCCCGTATGATTTTATCTTGGTGAATGATAAGCAGCTCGATAAGATCATGGATCTCATCGACAAAATTAAACAGGTAAATAACACGGTGGAATATCTCCATGATAAGGTGCAGGCGATCGACTCTCAATACGGCGAGAGCGTGAAAATCCTGCTAAGCCCCGAGCTTGCGGATACGGAACTGATCGCATTCAGAAGCGATGACATCTACAAGGTGGACTGGAGAAATACCAGAAGAAGAGAGCTTCCGAGCGAGAACGACGAGATCAAAAGGGAAATTTTGACCGAATTTACGCTTCGCGTTTGCACGCCGGTGGCCTTTGCTTGGGTGAAAAACCTAGCGGCTTAAAGCGCGGGGCAGGTAAATCTGCCCCAAACAAGGAGAAGAGATGACCTTTTCAAATTTCAAAGAAAGACTGCAAATCGCGACCCGCCCGGACGTCTTGGCTCCGAGCGACGAGGAGATTAAGACGCTGATGGGCGAAGCGGCGCTAGAGATTTGCAAGGCTATCACTCCGCTTGAGATGATCGAGATAGATCACCGCAGCTTCGAGGTGGCGTATCACTTAGGGGGCGACTACTTCGTGAGAAAATTTAAGCTTCCTGCAAAGGATAGCGACGAGATCGATTTCAAAGACGATAGTTTGATAAGCGCTCTGCTTTACGGAATCGCCGCGAAACGCGGACGAGACGATTTCTATCAAAAATATAGGAGCTTTTATCAAAGATCGCTCTGCGAATACGAGCTAAATAATTTCGATGAAAACACACCCGATCTGCCTACCGCGCTTGCGCGGAGCGGATATCTAAAGCCCTACGGCGTCGATTACGCGCTAACTAGCATATATATCTTTGCGCCGGAGTTTCTAGCAAAGCTTGATTTCTGGCTTGCAGACGTCGCCCGTGCGCGCAATCTTTCGTGGCGAAACTTCATCTATGATTTTATCAAATTTCAAAATAAACAGCTCGATCGAGCCGATCTGGCGGCGCTGGATAAGATAATGAAAGAGAAGGTAAAACCGTAATGGCGGATAAAGAATTTACTCAAATCTGCAAGGAAATTTTGGCTGCCTCGGAAAAAATATCGCCGCTTGCCGAGCAGGCGGGGAAGCTCGTAGAAAAGATACAAACAGACGGCGCGGCTCTGCAAGAGTCCGTATCCAAAGCCAATAAAACCATAAGTAGTGCCTTGCAAAGCGCAAACGAACAAGCCTCACAGACCCTCGCTGCGGCGCAGAGCCAAGCTGAGCAGACCGCAAAGCTTGCCAAAGAGGCGACCGAGCAAAATGCCGCGAGCGCAAAGAGCGCGCAGCGGAAAGCGGCGGAGATCCTCGCATCCATAGAAAAACTTCAAGAGCAGATCAAATCTACCGCGGATAAGGTAGAAAACGCGGGCACGCTTCTTACGGAACTAAACTCGCTTAAAGAGCAGATTAAGACCCTGCTTCAAAACGGAATCATCAACGACGAGGCACAAAGCGCCACTCAAACTTATAGTTCAAATTTGATCGAGCGGAAGCTAGAGACCAAAGCGGGCGCGGGGTATAGCTACTCAAAGATTGAGGCGAGTGCGAAATTTGACGCCCTCGCGCAAGGTATAAACACCGCGATAAGCGCCGCCGCAGCAGCTCAAAGCAGCGCAGCCGGTAAGCTCGGTAAAGACGAGCAAGCCGCGGATAGCGCAAAACTAGGGGGAGCGGAAGCCGAGAAATTTCTGCGCGCCGATGTAAAAAGCGTCGCGGCTCTGGGCGTCGGCATCGGCGCGAACGGATCGGATATCGCGCCGAGCGGAAACGATCTGCGGGTTTTCAGCGCCAAAAAAGGGGGCAAGGTCATCCTGCGCGGCACCGGAAGCGACGCCGTCGCGCGCGATATAAAACTCAATCCGAGCAATGCCGTAATCGAGCTTGGCAATTTTAAATTTCAAGGAAGCCTCGGCGGAGCGAGCGCCGTTTTTGATCAGACGGCGCTGGTGCCGTTTTTTAAGGCGGATAATCTCTGGCGCGCCGTAAGCTTCGCAAAACTTGCAAGCGCGGTCTATGACGCAAATGAAACGGAGATCGCTAAGGAGCTCGGCAAAAAGCTCGGTAAAGACGAAGCCGCGTCCGATAGCGCGAAACTAATCGGCGTGGAAGGGGCGAACTTTCACCGCAAAGACGGCGCGAATGGCTCAAAAATCACAACGATAACAAGCCTCGAAGTGGATTTAAGGCAGAGCGACAACTTCGTCCTTAATCCGAGCGCTCCCGGCACGCTGGCTCTAAAAAACGGCACGGTCGGACAGAGCGGTGCGATCGTCGTTAATAATGCAAATCACGTCAGCGCATTCAACGGAGCGCTTAAATTTCGAAAGACGCCGACAAACTTGAGCGGCACGGAAGTTTTTGCTTACTTCGTCGTCTCGGAAAACGACATCAGAATAGGAAGGGTGTGAGATGAAAATTCTATTTTTTGTAGCAATGATAGCAGCTATAGTAGTCGTAGCGATATGGATGTCGAAACGGCGCAAAGGCTCGGCAAGACCGAGCGAAACGGATCAGAAAAAGGGTGACGATATGACTCATATACTTATGCCTGCGGGCGGCGAAGGGGATTTTAGAGGCCTCGTGTATCAAAATAGCGGCGGCATTACAGAGATGGATACAGGGGCGAAAATCGCGCTTAATAATCTCAACGACGGCTTTAACGGCACGTTAGAGCTAAGGGCGATCTGTATAGATGTGGCAGAAGCCCAGCACGGCAAAGGCGCCGCATCCCCTCTTTCGGTCGATATCGCGGTAACAAACGGCAACGGCTTTGAGCAAAGCAGCGTGACCGGCGATGACGGCTATACCGAGGTGCCGGTGGATATTACGATCTCGATCGCTAATAAAAATCTGGTATTGCAAAGTAGTCCGTTCGGAACAGTCGTCGGTTACCGAGACATCACGATCACGGCAAAGGATTAAGCGATGCTCGGCGATAAAATTTACCTCGGAATCATCGGCGCGTTGATTGTAGCTATCCTTGGGTTGCTGGCCCTAAATCACTCCCGAGCGGGCACGATCGAGGACTTGCGAAACAAGCTTGCCGCAGCTACCGCGCAGGGGCAAATTTACGCGGCAAATCTCAGCGAATGCAACGCAAAGATCGATCTGCAAAACGCCAAATTTGAAGAGATCGCTCTGCAAAACGAAAAGCTCAAAAACGCCGGTCCTATCATCAAAAAAGAGATAGAAACTAGATACAAGCCGATAAATGTGCCGATAAGGGACGCAAAATGCGAAAAGAAGCTGAAATTCTATGAGGAAATATTCAGGGAGATGGGCAGATGAAAACAGGACAACTATATATGCCGCAGTATTCAAAGCCTCTGCGGAAAACATTTTTGATGGATAAAAACTACCAAAAAGAGCTGGCTAAGCATAAGCGAGAGTATATCATTAGATTTATTCTTTTTCTGATAGGGCTGGCGCTGTGCGTTTCTCTTAGCGGGTGTGCGGCGAAACCTGCGCCGATGGTAAGGACGGAATACAAAGATGTTTTCATTCCGATAAAGTGTAAAGTAAGCCTCCCTGCAAAGCCTAAATTTGATTCAAGCAATATGCAAAGCGCGGTCGAGCTGGCAAAATACTATCAAACCTGCGAAGCGCTCCTGAAGGAGTGCGCGAATGTGGGGGATCGATAAAGAAGTGTGGAACTACATACTTGTAGGGGTCATAAGTTTTTTGGGCTCAATGCTGGGGATCGGTAGCGGAAATATGAAGCTGCGAGGATCGGGCGGGCAAAAGGTCATATCGTGGCTGGTAGCGGTGGGCTCATCGATGCTGTTTGCGTTTGTGAGCTACGCGGTGCTGAGCGAGTTTATGCCCGGTAGCCCCAAATCTTGCATAGCTCTTAGCGGAGCGGTGGCTTGGTTTGGCGCCGATTGGGTCAGAGCGAAGATAAACAGCTTCTTGTCAAAGAAGATTAAAAATTTAAAAGATACGGATTTTGGAGGATCGGAATATGAAAATCAAGATAAATAGATTTAAAAACATTCACGATGGAACGATCGGGAAACTCACGATCACGGACGACGGAAAGAGGCTTTTTGAATGCTTCACCCTAGAGCCCGCGGGACCCGATACGACCGAACGGGGCACGGATAGACGCATCCCTGCGGGGCGCTATAAAATGGAGTGGCACGCTAGCTCGAGGCAGAAGCGAATGTGTCCGCTTCTGTGGAATGAGAGCGTGCCGAAAGACAGATATATTTTGATCCATACGGGCAACTGCCCACAAGAAACATCAGGGTGTATCATCGTAGGCGACGGGCACAACGCCGCGGGAGTGACAAACTCCGTGCGGACATATAATTCGTTTTTCAAAATTTGCGTAGGCAAACACATAGAATTCATAGAGATCACAAACGAGGAGAGGATATGAGCCTCATCGAAAACATCAAAGCTCACGAGGGCTTTCGGGATCACATATACAAAGACAGCGTAGGCAAACCCACCGTGGGATACGGCTTTTTGGTAGCGGCGTTGAGTCCTGACGAACTCAAACTCAACGGCGGCAAGGTGGAGCCGATGAGTAAAGAGGTAGCGGAAAAAATCCTAAATTTGAAAGTTGCTAGGCTGCGAAAGCGAGTGCCGGAGTGTTTGCCGTGGCTGGCTAGCAAGCCGCAGGGCGTGCAGGATACCATCCTCGAAATGGCGTATCAGCTAGACATCGCAAAGCTGCTTGGCTTTAAATATACCCTGAAATGCATCGAAGCTGGAGACTACGCTCAGGCGACAAAAAACCTGCGTGCGAGCCTGCTCTATCGCCAAACCCCACGACGGGTCGAGGGGTATATAAGGGGGCTGCGAGATGGCTGATTTCAAAGAAGCATATAGCGAAATTTACAGACGCGTGCTTGGCGATACTATGGCGGCAGATACGCCATATCAAAAATTTACCGCCAAAATCGATGAATATTTTGAGAAATACGGGCTCGCAAACGACAAAAAATTTGAGATGCTTTGCAGCACCCTCGTCTCAATGACGCAGAGCGTAACGACGAGCAGCCAAGAGATCGCCCTGCGACTTCTTAGCGAAAGTGAGGAGCTTCCTTTGCGAAAGCAGCAGCTCGAAGCTCAAACGAATTTGCTCGGCAAGCAGATAGAAACGGAGCAGCTAAAGATCGATCTGCAAAGGCAGCGAATACCGCTTGAGATAGAGCAGCTCAAACTTCAAAAAGATATGCTCGCCGCTCAAATCGACAAGACAAAGGGCGATCTAGCCCTCGCCAAGGCACAGCAGGCGGCGATAGAACGGCAGGTCAAGGACAACCGCCTAATCAAAGGCGGCAGCGTAATCGGCGACTTTCTGCAAAACACGCTCAACGGCGGCTTGACGGTGCCTTCGGATATGAACAAGGTGCTTTTTAACATCATCGCCACTCTGCTCAAAGATGAGCTAACGAACATCATGCCGGGGAACTTCGAGATCAAAAAATGAGAACCTTCATCGCCGTAAACGATAGCCTAGACATCGCCTCTCGCGATGACTTCAACCCCGTCAATCCTCTTGCGGGACAGAACTTCGATATATTCTACGCAGGCAGCGCGGGATATATCGCAGGCACCAAGCCCTCGCCGAATCTTGAGGGGCTCTTTATGGAAAACGGCTCGGTAAGCCTTAGCGATACGATACTGTCTCTCAACGAGGACTTCGCGGCGTTTGCACTAAGCCCGATTTCTAGCGAGCTAAATATAGGCGGACAGGGTAGCGCGGCGTATGAAAATATCAAACAGGCGGTGCGAAAGCTACAGCTGGGATTCGGACTATTGCAAATCCCGCAAAGCTCCTTTTCTTCGCCCACCCCCTCGGGCGGCGGCGGCACGGGCGTGCGCGAGATTGAAAGCGAGAATCTGCGAAGAATCGCGGGCGAGATCGGGCAGTATTACGGCGGCGCTACAGGGCGCTATTTCGCCGAATCGCTGATCGATTGGAAATTTAGCTCGGACGCGCTCGTGGACGCCGTATTTCAAGACACGATAGGCGCTATCGCCGATTATGCCGGCAAGCTGATCTCAAGAGGCGGCACGATAGTCTCAAATATCGGCGGACTGGGCGCGAGCTTTTTAATCAAAGAGCTATTTACGGAGATTTACGAGGTCGCCACGGGCAAGGATCTAAGCTTCGGCTTCGGCGGAGAGAGACTAGCAAATCTAAAAACGGGCGGCGCGGGGCTGAATGTGTATTCAAAACCGCTAAGCTTTAGCGAGTGGCTGGACTCGCTCTTTAGCAATACCACCGATCTTGTGGATTCAAATTTAAGACCGATCGGAACTTACAATTCAAGCACGGGGACGTATTCGCTTTTCAGCGGCGCGCAATTTAACGCCCGCGGCGAAAGTATCGGATACGTAGGCGGCGCGGCTTTTGGTTTGGCGCTCGCGACTCTGGGCTTTGGGTATGCGCTAAGCTCTTTGCAGGCTCGCTCGTCCGCGGCGCTTGCCTCTGCGGTTTCGCTCGGCGGACTGGCTGCGGGCTTTGCCGCTGCGGCTCTAGCGCAAAAGCCTCTTACCTACGGCGGATACACTTACCAATCAAAAACGGATCTGTGGCGAGCTCCGAGCGGCAAAAGCATAGCTACTAGCACTCTTGCTGGGGAGATACCGGAGAAAAAAAAGTTCGCTAGCCCTCCGCTTGAACAGTTTGATAATTCTACGGATGACGAATTACAACTCGCCGCGCAAAATTCCCCCGATTTTAACATGTATTGGGAGATAACGCCGTGGAAAGAGATCCGCCCGGTTCTTCGGCTCATAGATCTTGACGCCGACGAGGTGGGCCTTGCAATAGATGCTCTTGTAACTTTTTATGAGCATCTAATTGTTTTTTCTAGTTCGTCGCAAACACAAAGACTTGCAGAGAAAGCGGCTATGGAGATTTCCGCAGAGAAGAATAGATTTATGATTGCCGTATACGAGCAAGAAAATTTTTTAATGAATAGGATTGCGAATTATGAAACCAAGCGCCGCCGCAAAAAAGGCGGCAAAAGCGAACTATACCCCATAATCTACCTATAAATTCGGCGCGCCGAAGTTTATAAAAATGAGGATTTTTGGGACTAAGATCGATAGAAATTCAGTATGAAAGGATAGAAAATGTGGGATTGGCTAAAAAACGTCAAAGGTAGCGACGTATTGACCGGGCTGGGCGCGTTGGCGGGCGGCATCGGCAACGCCTACGCCGCAAGGCAGCAGGCTAAGGCCGCGGAGCGGACATACAATCTCAATGCGGATCTTCTTCGCGAGGAGAGGGCGAGAAAGAAGCAGGCGCAAGCGGCGCTAAATAGCGCTTGGGACGCCTCGCTGTGGAACGCGACGCCGTCCGCATCCACCATCTAGGGCTTGAAATTTATAGGGGCGGACGCGCCGCCCCGCAAAGCACAAGGAGAGCAAAATGGCATATTTCGATATCAGATATTTACGAGAGCCGAGCATAAATCGCGGCGCGGCTCTAGGGCAGGGGGTCGCCGCGATCGGCGATAGCCTCGTAAAGCTCGGCGAGCTCGGACGCGCCAGAGAGAAATTCGATTCAGACCTTGCGCGTCAAGCGCGAGCGGAAAAAATGGACGCGGATAAATTCAACTACCAAAGATTTAAAGACGAGCGAGGTTATGAGCTTGATAAAAAGAAGCTCGATCACGCGATCCTCAACGACGATCGAGATTTTGATCTGAATCGGAGGAAATTTGACAGAAGCGTCTTTGAAAACGATCGCACTTACGGACTTGCCGCCGCTCGTTTCAACGCAGAGCTCACCGAGCAAGGGCAAAAGCGCGCCGAGAAGCGAGCCGAAGCCGCGGCAAAGGCGCAGCAGACTGCGGACAGCATAGCGTATCTACGCAAGCTATACCCGAAAGAAAGCGCGGGCTATACCGACGAGGAACTCGCAAAATGGGGCGACAAGCTGGAGAAGCACTACAAAGAAAATAAGATCGATATCTATAAGAAAAATATCCCCGTTGATTCTAAATTCGTCGAGCAATACGGCGACAGCGGGCACGTAACTTGGGATGACAAAGGAAACTATTATACAGATCCTTGGCTGATGGAAAAGGTAAATATTGATAAGCAGCGCGAGGCTCGCCAGATGGATGAGCTGGGCGATCCGCAAAACCGCCGCGACAACATCAAGGCGCTGATGAGCGGAGGGATGAGCCTTACCGATGCTAAAAACAAAGTGGACGGCGCGATCGAGTGGAAAAAGAAAAACCCGAACGTAAAATTTAACTCCTCGCTTGATAGCGATATGGACGACGGAGCAAACTGATGACTGCAAGAGATTTTTTGGGCAACGAGCGGATCGCCGAGCTTGAAAGCAAGGGCTACAGCCCCGAATATATCAAAGCTCTTGCAAAGGAACAATACGAGGCGAAAAAGAAAGAGCTTGCGGACAGCGGCGTGCGAGAGGATATCGCAAAGATGGCGATCGCCCAGAAGCTCGACGCGGATAATGCCAAAAAGCTCAACGACGAGGCAACGGCGAGCGCGTCGGATAGGTTTTTTAGAAACGCTTTTGATACCAGCGCCGACGAAAAAGCGGTAGATGATGCGGATCAGAGATGGCGAGAACTCAACCCCGATAAGATCGACATCGCAAGCCGCGCCGGACGGCTAGTAAACAGGCTCAACCCCCTAACCCTAGGCCCTAAGATCACGGGTAAGGCGGCGGACATAAAACAAAACGGACTTGCCGCCGATAGCCTTGATAAGGACTTTGCGTTTTTCGCGGGAGCCGGCAAGCTCCCAAATCAATTCGGCCGCGCCGTAAACTACGCGGGCGAAAAGATCGCGGGCGCTGTGGGATCCGAGGGCGCGAAGCAGTTTTTTGGCGAAAACCGCAAATTTTTCGACGATAACGTAAAGGAGCTTGATAAGATCATCACCGAAAACAACAAAGAGTGGGGAATGCTCGGCGAAGCGCTGATTGATCCTTTAAACGTCGCGCCGGCGGGGATTTTCACTAAGGGCGCCAAGCTCGCGAATATCGCAAAAAGCGCGGGCACGGGCTTTGCCCTGGGCGTAGGAATGAACGAGCTAAGAAATGCCGGGGATGATAAAATTTCCACCGGGCAGCGACTCGGAGACGATCTTTTAAGCGGCCTGGTGATGGGCGGAGCCAATGCGCTTTTTAGCGCCCTTTCGCGCGGAAAAGTAAATAACGTCTCAAACCTCGCGGAGGATCTACGCAGCACCTCAAAAGCCGCAGACGCAGGGCAAAGAGCCGCAGACGGCGCGGAGGGTGCCGCAAAAGCGGCGGATGATGCAAGAGCGCTCGATGACGCTCTGGACGGGCTCGGAGGCGCGCAAAAAGAGGGCGCGGGCTCCGCTTCGCAAGAGCTCAAGGTGAGCGATGCAGCGCAAGGCGCCCAAGAAGCAAAAGTAGGCGAGCTCGCGAAAACGAATGCGAGCGATGCGGCAGGGGGCGAGCAGGGCGCGGCTCGTGCGGCTGATGATGCGACGGCACAGACAAATGCGGCTTCCTCCCCGCAAGGCGCGCAGGAGATCAAAGCTGCAGACGGAGCGCAAGAGATCAAATCGTCCGCGCCCTCTACGGCGCAGGGCGCGCAGAATGCCGAAGCCGCGAGTGGGGCGCAATCAAATCTTGATCCTCGCGAGCAGCTAAAGCAGTATCTCAAGACCCAAAATATCGCGGACGATGCCGCCGATAAAATTTTAAGCGAGCTTGACCGCGGCGCGAGCCGCTCGGCGCATTTGAGCGAGAGCGCGTTTAAAAAAGCGGACGAGCTCTACGAGCGCGCAAACCGCCTTGAGTGGGCGAGAGAGTATCAAAGACACGTCGCCTCTCGCGCGGAGGAGCTAGCCCAGATGAGAGCGGACGGCATAGAGCGCTTTGCGGCTATGCAAAGAGAAGCGGAAAGGATAGTAAAGGAAAATCCTACCCTTTCAGCTCGCGCACAAAGAGAGCTTCTGAACTCGCGCATAAAACCTACGGAGGCGGAGCTTCGATACACCCGCGCCTACAACGACGGCACGGACGTCGATCCTATGTATGCCGGGCAAAATTTCATTTGGCGGGTGGAAAACGACATCAAAGCTCACCCCTACACCACCGAGCAATACGGCGCGCGCTTGGCGAGCAAAGGCTTTGCTCCGGACGTGCAGGCTGCGGCGATGCAGGCATACGACGACGGAGATATAAAATTTCTAAAAGATTATATCGACGCTAAAGTCGCAAAAGCCGAATATGACGACATCGTAAACAATCAAATGAACGATTGGATCATCCAAAACGGCAAGATAAGGAGGGTGCAAAATGGCAAAGCAAACGCAGACGCGGCGGAGCGCGGAGCCGACGCAAACGGCGCAGGCGCTGGCGGAAAAGATGAGCGAGTATCAAAGGGCGTTTCTGATCTCGGCGATACTCCAAGCCGAGCGGAGCGGGGACCGGGAGGCGATGCGCAGGTATCATCGCAGCGCGGATCTGCTGCTATACTCGGCGGCGAGGATGCAAAAAATGCCGCGGGCGATGAGTTCGTGGGACGATACGGGTCCGCTTCAGGCGATAGCGCAGCTGATGCCGCAGCTTCAAAACAGCGAGTGGTTTCAGCACAAGATGCGGCAGATCAAAGCGGCGCAGCGCTAAAAAGCGAGCCTCAAGGCGGCGATCTTGCGGCAAAAGAGGGCGTAGTCTCCGCTAAGCAGGGCGCAAAGCTTGGCGAGGATATGAAAAAGGGCTTCGTAAACGTTAATCTCACCTCTCATCTTGCGGGAGGGCTTAGCGGCGGCATGCTCAACGCTACCGACGAGGAGGGCAAATTTAGTCCCGAGAGATTTGCAGCGGGCTTCATCGGCGGCTTAGGCGGCGTCGCGGTGATCCGAAAGGGCTTTCGCGCAAGTATGAAAGCCTACGCCGCAAAGCAGGCAAAGACCTATCCAACGCTCGCAAACGATCGTCCCGATCTTTTTGCACAGGCTCTAAGCGACGAGATTAAATCTCGCGCCAAAACGACGCTATTTAACGCCGCCGAGTTTGCAAAAACAAAGGTCGCAAACAAGACGGGGCTTGATTTCGAGCCTCAAATTTTTGCAGGAGAGAAAGCCTACGCCGAGCTAAAATACGCCCCCGTGAAAGCGGATAAGTTAAGCAAAGCGCAGGCTATGGCGAAAGAGGGAAAAAATGAGTTAGAAATTTGGCGAGATACGGGCTGGTTTCGGGACAAAGACGGCGCTTGGAAATTTGAGATCGGCGACGGCGACGCGAAACTAAATCCTAAATTTCAAAGTGGCGGCAAGCTCGGGGATCTGCTAAAGCACGACGAGCTATTTAAGGCCTATCCAGAGCTCAGGGATGTAAAGGTCGTAAAGATGCAAAGCGACGCCCCGTCCGGTGCGATACTTGCAAAAGAGCTAGAGAAAAAATACCTGCTAAAAGACGGGCAGATCAACCGATCCGTCGTTACCAAAGAGGCGGCTCCTTTCGTCAAAAAAGAATATACTTTTGAAAATTTTAAAGCCGATTTTCCGCAAGGTAAAGCCCAAACTCCAATAGGAGAGGTTAATATCGGCTCGTTTCAGTTTAAAAAGCTGCAAATTAAAGGGAGGGAAAAGTATCTTGGGTTGATAAAGCCTACTCTAGAAAAACCCTCTTTTATAGTAGATTTCGAAGACACGACTTTCTTTTTCAAGGCTTTTAAGGATGAAAAAGGAGTTGTTAAATTTGCCTCAGTAACAAAAGAGCGCAACGGAGCTATAGATGTAACATCAAACTATCCTATGGCGGGACGTAAATTTGAATTATTAATAAGAGAAGGGAAGGTAAGATATACCGCCCAAAGCTCTGGTGATATAAAATCCTTAGAACACTCTTTGAGCGGTGAAGAGATTATATCACAAAATTCAAAAAATGGCAATAATTTAGGCTACTTCGACCCGCAAAGCAACACGATCGCCCTTAAAAATTTAAAAGACAGATCCACACTGATGCACGAGATCCAACACTGGGTGCAGAGTAAAGAGGGCTTTGCAACGGGCGGTGCCGGCGGCGATGCGAACTACGCGAAGCTGCACGGCGAAGCGGAGGCTAGAAACGTGCAGACGCGCCTAGGCTTGGACGATGCCGCAAGGGCGAGCAAAGACCCGCTAAGCACCTTTGACGTTAGCCCGGACGATACGATCGTTTTGAGAGACGGCGGAGTGAACGCAAACGAGGAGCCGCTAAAATTCAGAGCAAGCGAGATCGAAAATATAGGAGGCGAGATCAAAAAGCGCCGCCCAAACATCGAGCAGGAGGTAGAGCAGAGCGTAGAGCAAATTTACAAGGATAGCTACAAAGATCACGACACCGCGGGCGAGGTGCTGAATGCCATAAGGACGGGCAATTTCGACGCACTCTCGCAAGGGGTGCAGACGAACCTAAGCGAGAGCCAACTCGCGCGGCTCAAAAAAGACATCGCAGGCGCCAAGCTAACTCACATCAGCCGCGACGGCTTCACATTCAAAAAGCGTGGCAAAAACGGCGACGAGCAGATGATCTTCATCGATATGGACGAGGGCGGCAGGGCGCGCATCAACGCGTATTCTAAGGCTCATATCGACGAGAGCATTCGCGCAAACGAGACGATGTTCGATCGCCTCTTCGGCGGCGATGAGGCGCTGAAAAATTACAGCTTTGAGACCAAAGCGAAATTTTTGAATGAGAAAGACCCGATCAAGGCGGAGGGAATTGTGCGCTCGCGCCGCAAAGCAGAGGCGAGTAAATTTAAAAAGGAGAGAAAATGGAGGGAATTTTAAAAAGAGCCGACAAGAGGGCTTTCAAAGCCAAAATCGCTCAAGAAAGCAAAGCAAAGCAGGAGAAATTACAAGCCGAATACGATCGCGCGGCGAAGCAGGCAGATCCTTTCAACCCCGATATGCCTACGATGAACGATTTGCTAGGCAAAACGGACGCGCTTTTGGGACCATACGGCGGCGCGGACGGCAAGTGGGCGCAGTTTGTCGATACCCTTTGGCGAAAAGGGATCAACAAGTATGAAAACGCGGTAGATCGCATCTTTGAGGGCGAAAATACCCCCGCTTTGGTGAAAAGGGGGATGAGTGTCCTCGATCTGCGAAACGCGGCAAAGCGGCAGATAGACGGCGCGATCGAGAGTTTCTTTCGCGAGAGCGCGGCTATTAATGCGCAAGCTCGCACCGCGGCGAGGTATCTTGATAAATTTGATGCCGCTCAAAGCGAACAGCTATTTAACGCTCTGGATGGAAAGATAGCAAAGGCCGATCTCCCGCAGGAGCTGCAAGCGACCTATCAAAAGCTACGCGACACAATCGATCACAACGCAAACGAGCTCATCAAGGCGGGTGCGCTTAAACAAGAGAACAAGCTCACCGATTACATCGGACACTACTACGATGAGTATATGCAAAACGAGCGCGGCAAAATAAGCAGGACGCTAGGCAAATTTTACGCTCGAAAAGACCTGAGCGAGGCGCAAAAAAGAGCTCTGGGGCTTCGCACGGACATCAGCTTCGTAGTCGCAAACACCCTCGCAAAGCAGCGCACCCAGCTTCTCAAAGCCCGCGCGCTTGAGGGTATCGCAAACCGCTTCGGGCTCGATGAGATCCCCGCCGGCGCAAGGCAAGGACAATACGTGCGGATTAGCGACGAAACCGTCGGCGGAGGCATAAAGAAATTCGGCGCTCTGGGAGGCAAATACGTCCCAAAAGAGGTGGCGGAAGCTCTGAAAAGCACGCAGGCTCTGGGCGGACAGCTCGGCGCGCTTGAGAAATACTGGCAGCCTCTCATCGATCATATTAAGGTGAACGTGACGGTCAAAAACCCGTTTACGCACGTTTACAACGTCGCGAGCAATGCCGTGCTGGCGTTTTTGCACGGCGACGAAAAGGCTCTTGCGAGCTGGGCGCTTTTGGGGCAGCAGCAGCGGCAGGAGTATTGGAAGCTCGCGCGCCGCTTGGGACTGGATAGCGCTATGGACGATCTGGAGGGCGCGATCAAAGGCTTAAAGCCGAAAAACGACGCCGAGGCTTTCGGTATCGTCGGCAAGGCTATGGACTTTCTAAGTACCGCGGGCAAAAATATCTACATGAGCGAGGGCTCGGCGCTTGGTAGGGCGGCTAGAAAAGCCTACGCTTGGGAGGATGAAATTTTCAAGATCGCGCGATTTAAGAAAAATCTCGACGCGATCGCCGCAAAGCGAGGATACGCCGCGGGCGATCTAAGCAAATTCAGCGAAAAAGAGCTTGCTGCGGCGATGAGCGACGCGCAGTATCACTACGTCGATTATAGCACCCATTTCAACAGCTTTTTGCGTAAGAGCGACAAGTGGGGATTGATGCCGTTTTTACACTACTCCGTCAAATCGACGCCGATGGTGATCAAAGCGATACTCAAAAACCCGCATCGTTTCGCGATGATGCAGGCCTCTTTTATCGCCGCGGATGCCGCAGGGTTGTCGCTAAGCTCGATCATCGCAGATACCGAAAAGGAAAACCTAACCAAGCCGAAATGGGCGCAAAGCTCGAAATTCCCTAACGTTTTCGGACTCAAAGCGTGGGCGAGGATAGGGGATAGCGATACATATTTCAACGCGGGACGCGCCGCGCCCGGCTTTCGCTTCGACGACGTTTTCGAGGGCGGCTGGGGCTTCGTGGGCGGGCTAGTCAATATCGCAAGCGGCAAATCGACGCTGGGCTACAACATCACCTCCGAGGACGATCCAAAGGCCGTGAAAGTCGCCAAAAGCGTCAAAGAAGCCGCGAAAAACTATCTCCCGACGCTTACGATCGGTAGATACGGGCAGCAGCTCGGCGAGCAGGCTCTTTCAGACATTACGGGTAACAAAGATTTCGCGCCAAAAGACTACAACAAGGACGAGCTCGGCTACTCGGGCATCCTGAAGCGAGGCGTGGGCGCGCGCCGCTTCAATCAGCAAAAGGAGCTCAATAGCGAGCTCGGCAAGCTACGCAAGCAAAAGATGGAGCTCGAATACGTCAAGGTGCCCGATAGCAAGGACGCCGACAAGGTCGAAAAGGCGATCAAACACAATGAAAAACTCGAAAAGATGAGCGCTTCGGAGAAAGCCGAAAAGCAGAAGCAGATCGATCGGAAGCTTGAAATTTTCAAAGAGGTGGCGGACGCGGAGGGCTTCGAGTTTGACATGCAGAGCCTCAAGCGGCTACGCGACGAGAAAAAGCAGCGCAAATTTGCGCCTAAGAAATTCGATCCCGCGCTAATCTCCCGCCCGCAGATCGGGAAGTTTTCGCAATAGTAGCCCGCCGCGGCGAGTTTATAAAATTTAGGACGCGCCGCCATACAATTACCGCGCTCAAGGGGTCCTCTCTCCTCCTTGGGCGCTACATCAAAGAGAGAGAAGGAGAGAGATGCAAAACCGACGATTTCAAATTTTCAAGAGTTTTCTAAAATGAATATTGCGACTATCTTTTCAGGTATCGGCGTAGCGGAGATGGCGCATCGCAAGGTTTTCGGCTGTAGCGGCACGATCTTTGCTTGCGAAATCGACAAATTCGCGCGCCTCAGCTATGAAGCCAACGCAGGCAACCACCAAAATGCGCCTTTCTATGAGGACGTCTGCACCCTAGACGCTACGAAGTATCGCGGACAAATAGACGTGCTCGTAGGCGGCAGCCCTTGTCAAGACTTTTCTATCGCAGGAGAGAGAGCGGGCACGGAGGGAGATCGCGGCAATCTCATCTGGCAATACTACAGGATAGTCAAAGAGTGCCGCCCGGAGGTTTTCGTATTCGAAAACGTCAAAGGCTTTCTATCGATCGAAAAAGGCAGGGCATACGTGAACTTCCTGAACGCTTTGCGCGATCTCGGCTATCACTGCCACGCCGAAATTCTCAATACCAAAGACTACGGCATCCCTCAAAACAGAGAACGGCTCTACATAGTGGGCTTTTTGGATGCGGATAGGTATTTTTCGTTTCATTTCGCGCCGAAAGAGCCTTTGAAACTCACGCTTGGGGATATGCTAGAGCCCTGTGTAGATGAAAAATACTTTTTGAGTGAGGGGGCGATTGCCGGGATGAGGCGAAAGAATCCGAAATTCAAAGGGCAATTCCGCCCGGTTTCGGAATTCAGGGGCGTAAGCAATACTCTAACTACAAATCCCGGTCATCGTAGGACGGATACTTTCATCATCCAACGAGCACGCGGCTTCAACAAAGGCGGCGAGCTTGAGTTGTGCCCTACGATCAGCTCAAATTCTTTCGCGCAAAACAATCCGCTCTGCAGCGAGCGCATACGTAAGCTCACTCCAAGAGAGTGCCTACGCCTGCAAGGCATAGACGATGATTTCAAAATCGTAGTGAGCGATACGCAGATATACAAGCAGGCGGGGAATGCTATGAGCCAAAATGTCATAGAGATGATACTCGAGCAGATAAAGGGCTCGCTGAAGAAAAATTTTAGATTGGGGGGCGTAAATAAAAACGGCGCGATCCTAAGACCGCGCCGCCTACCACTAATGAAAACTTACAAACCCTACAAGAGTAAATTTATACAAGTTTCAAACTTTCAGCGGTAAAAAGAAGAGGGACTTTAAAACCCTTAAAACAATAGTTTCAAATCCCAACGGGATAAAAGCCTATTTCATTGGGCAGATTATACCCCCCTGCTTAAATTTTCTTAAATTTCTGCAAGACAGAGATAACTTTTCCGTCTGCAGGATAG
>ERZ773059.478-NODE-478-length-21665-cov-3.909255_pt1 | contig 21665 bp, 18 predicted proteins | sample MGYA00580514_ERZ773059 | MGnify/ENA primary metagenome ERZ773059 (study PRJEB29015, sample SAMEA2737981) | human oral metagenome | biome: human oral; feature: human-associated habitat; material: dental | place: China | collected 2056 ...
AACAGCAGCTAATTTTTCTATGGGGATGAAACAGAGATTAGGAATTGCAATAGCTCTTTTAGGAAAACCGCAATTATTGATTTTAGATGAACCTACAAATGGACTGGATCCTGTAGGAATTCAGAAATTGCGTAATTTGATTACAACTTTTTCTAAAAACGGTATGACAGTTATATTATCAAGTCATATTTTGTCAGAAGTAGCTCAAGTGGTTGATGATATTGGAATTATTGATAAAGGAAAGCTTTTATTTCAAGGGACACCAAGTTCAAAAGAAAGCTTGGAAGAATTTTATTTAGATTTTGTAAATGGAGATAGAATTAGATGCAGGTGATAAGATCGGAACTACTTAAGTATAAAAGAACACTTACAAAAAAGCTGATTTTGATTATACCGTTATTTTTTTCAATACAAGCAGCAACAGGTGTTGGATTAATGCCTAAGGATATAGTAAGAAATTGGAATTTAGTAATATCTATGGCTTTTAATATATGGACAACAGTATTTTTACCGTTAGGAATGGCTCTGTTCGCTTTTTTGGTTGATAGTCAGGAAAGAAAGGCAGGAAACTATCGTTCTTTATGTGTGCATAGGGTTTCACCTATAAGCATTTGGGTCGGCAAGATATCGGTTATGGCATTTCATACCCTGCTGTCTTCTATTATATTATCAGTTTCAATATTTATATCAGGAATAATTACAGCAACAGGTCAAATTCCTTTGAAACATATTTTTGAAGCCGCTATAGTTTCATGGTTGGTATCACTCACATTGATACCTATTCAGTTGTTTGCAGCGACTTGGAAAGGTTTGTTTTTTAGTATGGCAATTGGATTTATAGGATTAGTTGCAGGTGTTGCATCAGCTCCCACTTCATACTGGTTTTTTATACCGTGGGCTTGGGGAATAAGACTTATGTGTGCAATTATAGGAGTACATCCGAATGGAACTTTATTAGAGTCCGGATCCAAACTGTTAGATCCGTCTGTAGTTCCTGTAGGAATTGTGATTTCGTTGCTATTTTTTATTACAATCACTGTAATTACCGCATTTTGGTTTAATAGAAGGGAAACGAGATGATTAGGTTGATTTTAGTAGAATGGATTAAAACAAAAAGAACTGCAATCAGATGGATTACTTTTTTATTACCTGTCCTGATATCCGGATGTATAATAGGGTATACTGTTGTGCATGGAAGATACAACTATTTTGAAATGAATATTTTTAAAACTTTTTTTGAAGCACTGGCAATCTTTATTGTCCCGCCGGGAGTGAGTATTCTTACGGCTCAGGTGGTATATGAGGAAGAGCTTGCAGGTGGTTTTAATATGTTTTTAAGTGAGAAGTTCCCCAGATACAAGTTATATCTTAGCAAATTTTGCATAATGAATATTATTTTAATAACTGTCGTTTTTTTGACAACAGCAATGTTTTTTATAGGAACAGCAGTATTTTTACCTGAAATTCTTAAAATATCGGCATTTTTCATAATTGGTGCTATTCTTACTATTTTAGGAACACTACCTATTATCGCAATACATTTATGGCTAAGTTTTTCTTATGGAATGGGCACATCTATCGGAACAGGCATTATCGGTTTGTTAACGGCTGCAATAATCGGCGGAACAGAGCTTGGTAACAATATATGGCAATTTATTCCATGGGCATTGCCGATAAGACTTGTTAAAGCTATAGGTCCTTATTTGGAATTTTCAGCTGATATGATAAATCCGCCTGTATTAATTTCGTCAGGTTGGACAGTAGGGCAATTTTTGACAGGAATTATATCTGCGGGGACTTACCTTGCTATCGCAATAATCGGCGGAATAATTTGGTTTAATAAATGGGAAGGGAAAAGGTACTATGAGTAAATTTAAAGTTTATTGCGATATTTAATTCTTTATAATAGGAGGAATATAATTTGAGCAAAATACTTATTATTGATGATGAAAAAGAACTTGTAATGTTGCTTGCAGATGAATTAAAATCCAGAGGGCATCAAGTGCTGTCAGCTTATAACGGGGAGATGGGAATAGAGCTGGCAAGAAAGCAACCGGATTTAATAATACTGGATATTATGATGCCCAAAACAGACGGCTTTGAGGTATGCCATGCAATTAGGGATGATGTGCTGTGTCCGATCATATTTTTAAGTGCAATGCAGTCGGAAGCGGACAAAATTAAAGGATTGAATCTTGGAGGAGATGATTATATTGTCAAACCTTTCGGATTAAAAGAGTTGTTGGCTAAGATTGAAGCTAATTTACGAAGAGAGAAACGCTCACAGTATATTAATGAAGAAAATAAAAGAAAAAAACTATATTTTCAAAAACTAAGTATAGATATAAAGGAACATAGCATTAAAATTGGTAATAATGATGTATTGCTGACTAAACTGGAGTACAATATTGTAGAATTGCTTGCATTACATGCAGGACAGACTTTTTCAAGAGAACAGATTTATGAAAGGATCTGGGGCTATGATTCAGATGGAGATTCAACTACCGTAGTGGAACATGTAAAAAAAATTCGTGCCAAGTTTGCAGAAATTGAGCCTGACACGGAATATATTTCTACGGTATGGGGTATTGGGTATAAATGGAATAGAATTTGAGAAAGTTGAGATTTAAAAATGAAACATCGTTCACTTGTAACGAGCTTTAGATTAACTTTTACCTGGATTTTAATTGCAAGTATAATAGCTACATTAATTACCTATATTTTTGCTGTATTATTATATTTCAAAATTCAATATAACAATAAATATCCTGAAAATTTTTATGAAAAACAAATTCCTAAGATTGCCGCATATATTCGTGAAAAAAATACGGATTTACTTTCCGATAAAGAAGAAAAAGGCTTAAAAGACATAATAAGCGGTGATGGTATTACTTACCGGATTTTAAATAGTGATGGGAATACATTGTATGGAACAAATAAAGATAAAATATTTATAGGTAAAAAGGAACTTATTGATAAGTTGAATACCACCTTTATGATAAAAGGAAAATTTGCATATGTTGTGCCTCTTGATAATGATGGAAAGATAGAAGGTGCCGTAATTCTTTTTTATGAATTGGGAACTTCATATCAAAGTATCAAAAGGATTGTAGTAATTATAGCTTTGCTTTCCCCATTTGTATATTTTATTGTTTTTACCAGGTTATTTTCAATGCTGTTAGTAAAAAAAATTAATTTACCGTTACAATTATTGATAGAAGCTTCAAGAAAAATAAGAGAAAAGGACTTAGATTTTGAAATTAATTACCGGTCTGATAATGAATTGGGAAAACTTTGTAATGCTTTTTCTGAAATGAAAGATGAACTGAAGAAGTCATTGTTTGCTCAGTGGAAAATAGAACAGGAGCGTATAGAAATGATTGAAGCCTTGGCTCATGATTTAAAAACCCCGCTGTCAGTTATAAGAGTATATTCAGAAGCATTAATAGATGCTGATTTTTCAGAAAATGAAAAAATTGAAGCATATCTTAATGTTATAAAAGGAAATGCTGAAAAAAGTTCCAATCTTGTTATGCAGATGCAATACACTTCCGATTTGGAAAATATAAATGTAGCCTTGCAGCTGAGAGACATAAATTTGCTTGAATTTTTAGAAAGAAAGGTAAGCTACTATAAATTGCAAGCTAAAGAAAAAGAGATAGATATTGTACTAAAGACACATGGAAATATGGAACATTTGGTAGTTGATACAGACAGATTGGAGCGTATTTTAGATAATATCCTGTCAAACAGCTTACAGTATACTCCTAATAAAGGGAATATAGAAATCTCTGTAAATGAAGAAGAAAACAGTATAGTTTATGAAATTTGTGATTCGGGAAGCGGGTTTTTGCAAAAAGATTTGGAGAGAGCTTTTGATAGGTTTTATCGAGGCGATAAAGCTCGTAACAGCGAAGGAGGACATTCAGGATTGGGGCTTTATATTGTAAAAAAGTTAGTTGAACAGCTTCATGGTTCGATTAAAATAAAAAATACAGTGTATGGAGGAGCTGATGTAATATTTAGGCATCCAAATTATAAGAATGAAAGTAGCTATCATGACATGATAACTTAAGGTTGAAGTTTAGTTTTATCGGCACTTAGCAGGTATAAATAAAAATCATATAAAAACATTAAGGCGATAGAAATATCGTCTTTATTTCGTGCAATAAAGGGCGGACAAAATGAACGAAGATAATAAAAACATTCAAAGGTAGGAATAAGAAACTTTTCACTTCACTATTAATGAAAAAATTCTTTTTGTGGTATAATAAAAATGCTAATAATTATCTTGAAACCATCTTGAAGCACGAGATATGAAGGATGCAGACTGTTTACGCATACATAGGAGAAACTTATGAAATATGCAAAAAGGATATGGTTGATTTTAAATATAATATGTGTGATAGCTATGGTCGGTTTTTTGGTACTGAGTAAAAATTTTCTTTTAGAACAGGCAAATAAACATATAATAGGAATTTGTTATTCGGATTTTTCAGATGAATATCAACGAGTGCTAAATGACAGTATCTATCCGATAATAAGTGAAAAAAGAGATATACTTCATTACAAAAATGCTGCAAGAGACCAAAAAACGCAGAATGTTCAGATGACTGAACTTGTGGATGCAGGCTGTGAGCTTATATTTGTTGTTCCCGTAGATGCGGGAGTGGAAGAGGGCATCAAGTATGCAAGAGAAAGAGGAGTCTATGTTGTAATTATTGATCGAATGCTCAGAGAAGAAAATTTGGCAAATATGAGGGTAGTGTCGGACAATTATTCAAGCGGCAGAGATTTGGCAAAATATTTGACAGCAAATAAAAGTAAGGCTAATATTTTACTTATATGCAGGTTAAATGATGAAAGTGCCAACAAAAGTGCAGAAGGTTTTGAGGATGTGATTACAAATTTGGAAAGCAAAGATTTTAGAATAGTTGGAAAAATCTACACTGACGGCACAAGACCGGATTTAAAGAATAGACTTAACATTTATAAGGAAGCCGGTGTTGATACTGTATTTTGCGTTAGTGACAGCATTGCAAAGTGGTCAAAAGATGAACTTGACAATGCAGACTTTGTAAGTATAGGAGGAAGTCCGGACGGAAAGCAAATGGTATCCGGCAGAGAACTTTTTGCTACAGTTAATCAGTTTCCGTCAATTATGGGAGATGAGGCGGTAAGGGGTGCGTATAATATATTAAACGGCAAGGTAAAAGAAGATACTGTTATCGTGCCATCAAAAATCATAACTATTAATACCGTAAATTCACATATTATTGATAAGTGGGAGTAAAATCACATGAAAGATAATAATGAGCTTAAGTTTATCAGATATATCATGTTAAATATAAATATTATGTGGATGCTCTTTTATATAATATTTATGTATATAACCGTTAATAGGATCTGTGAGGGATATTTGGCATATAAATTCTTAAGTCAGTCAGGGCGTCTTTTGATATCGCCGTTTAAGGGGCTTTATTTGGGAATGTTTTTCTCGCTGGGGATTCTCTTATTAATGATGATGAAAGAAATATTTAAGTCTGAAAGTCTACAAATAATAATGCTTATCGTGAAGATATTGTTTTGCATAGGTGCGGTATTTGTTATAAACGGTTCATGTGTAAGTTTATTTTTAATTTTATTAGCTGATTTCTTGGTGTCTGATTGTAGTATAGCTCTAAAAGTTGCGGTATCTTGTATTATAGCTATGCTTTATGTGTGGATAGGAGCGCAGAATTTATTCAGCACCAATTTGAGTTTATCAAATTATATTACTTATTACAGCAGTAGTGTAGGGGAAGTTATTAACGGTTTACAGACCTTTATACCGGCTGTTACGGTAGTGCTGTTTATTTTTTATGTAATGAGACTTATGGGAACTCAGGAGAGGGAGTATGACAGAATAAGTGAATTAAATGATTATCTTGGCAAAGTAAACTCTAACCTGAAAGGAGCCAATATAAAGCTTGAAGAGTATTCAAAGGAAGCGGCTACCATGTCAAAACTTAGAGAAAGAAACAGGCTTGCCAAAGAGATACATGACACTATAGGTCATACGCTTACAGGAATATCTGCAAGTCTTGGAGCTTGTTTAATGCTTATTGATATTTCACCGGAGGATGCAAAAAAGCAACTTAAGATTACACAGGATGCGGCTTCACAAGGGCTTAAGGACATAAGGCGTTCAGTATCAGCGTTAAAGTCGGATGATTTGGAAAGCGGAAGTCTTTTACAAGCTATAGAAAGAATAGTCGAATCATTTAATAAAACAAAGGCTGCAAGAGTTAGTTGTGAATGTAACTTAAGTGAAAGTGATTCGTTCTCAGATGATGAAGAAGATGCAATTTATAGGATTGTGCAGGAATGCTTGACAAACTCCGTAAGACATGGTCATGCTTCACATATAGAGGTATATGTTAATTATATAAACGGCTTGGTCAAAATAAGAATAAAAGATGACGGAATCGGTTGTAAAAACATTGAAGAGGGCTTCGGTTTGGCTCACATGAAAGAAAGAGTTGCCCTTTTAAATGGCAGAATTAAGTTTGTAAGTGATGAAGGATTTTTTGTTGAAGCTGACATTCCAATCAGATGGGGGAGGGCGGACTGATGAAAGAAAATTCGAAAATAAAGGTTTTAGTTGCAGAAGATCAGGAACTTGTAAGGAAAAGCCTTGAGATAATACTTGGCAATCAAGAGACAATAGAGCTTATCGGAGCCGTGTCGAACGGACAGGAGGTTATAAGATTTATAAGGGGAAGTTTGCCGGATATAATTATTATGGATATCAGAATGCCCAAAATGGACGGAGTTACATGTACAAGAATAATTAAGGATCAATATCCTCAGGTAAAAATAATCATACTAACCACATTTGATGACGATGAGTACATATTTAAGGCTTTAAGAGACGGTGCAAGCGGATACCTCTTAAAGGGAATATCGGTAGATGAATTGATAACAGCCATACACAAGGTGTATAAGGGAAGTGCAATGATTAATGAAGATATTGCATCCAAAGTCGTAAATTTATTTGCGGATATAGCTAAAAGTAAATTATATATTGAGGTAAATGAGCTTGGCAAGAAAGATATAAATACAACCGAGAAGAAAATCATCACATTGGTCAGCCAAGGTTTGTCCAACAAGGAGATAGCAGGGGAACTTTCTTTATCAGAGGGGACGGTTAGAAATTATCTCAGCAATATACTTGAAAAACTGAATCTAAGGGACAGAACACAATTAGCCATTTGGGCAATTCAAAGCAGTGTACAATTATGAAAACATATAATAAATTAATTCTTATACTTTTTGCAGCATTAATATTAACTCTTCCTATATGTTTATTATTTCCGACAAGAAGTAATAAGGTACTTAAGGTTGCGGGATTCTACGAAAGTCCTTTTTCATCTGATGCAGGTTTTTTGCTTGAAGCTTTAGTTAAAGAATATAAAACACGATATCCCAAAGAAAGTATTGAGTTTCATCAAGAGGTAACTATAGATGAGTATAATGAGTGGATAAGTGCCGCAATTCTTAGGGGAGAAGAACCGGATGTTTTTTTTATGACCTCACAACTTTATAGTGAACTTTATGACAAAGGTATAATGAAAGAAATTGTTGTTGCCAAAGAACTTGAAAACTTTTGTAATGAGAAAAAAATAGATGCAGAATTTGTTAAACATGCGGGGTATGGTGAAGAAATTTATGCAATACCGGTGGCAGCGGATTTTACTTTGATGGCAGCAAATAAAAGTTTACTCAGAGGTTACGGAATTGACAAGTTAAATGATGCATGGGCATGGAGTGATTATCAAAGGATGTGCAGAGTGATTAATAAAGATAATTCAAAGTATGGATTCGACTGGGAGGACGCCGTTTATTCAAATGGAGGTAAAGTTGTAGACTATTTGGGAAGAGAAGATTACTTGAATTCATTGAATGTCTTAAATGCAATAAATTTTGTATACAGACTAAATGGAGGCACATCAACAAAGGTAGCACTAAGAGATTTTAGGGGAGGAAAATTAGTATTTGAAAAGCTTAATGCCACAGAGTGTATAAATATGAACTTTCCTGCGGATGAGGTGGATTTTTTGGCAATGCCGGCAGGACCCAAAGGGGGCAATATATCAAAGGCGGAGTGTGTATATGTTTGCATCGGAAGGCACTCTAATAATGTGGAGAAAGCAAAAAGATTCATTGATATAGTACTTTCAAGTAAAATTCAATCTGAAATTGTAAATTCAGGCTATGCAATGCCGGTAACCAAACTTTCCAATGACCTTATTTCGGATGAAACAGTAAGAAAACTGTGTATACTTTCCGATAAAGTTTTGCCAAGTGCCTTTATAGTGCACAGGTTCAGAGACGATAAGTATATATTCGATATAATTGATAAGCGAATAGAAGATGCCATAAAAAGCGGAGTTAAACTGGATAATGCTTTATCAGAATTACATATAGAAATATCTGATTTTTTAAGTAAAAGAAGGTAAATATAAAAAGCGGAGGTATTGTAGACTTCCGCTTTTTTTTAAATCGCAGGGTTGGTGTAAAGAAATCATTGCCTTGTGGTAAACACCGACCCGCAAACGAGTAGGTGGCTAAAGCTCCCCTACTCGATTTGCAGGGGCGATGTAAGGAAACGATTATATATTTGCTAAAGTCTGTTAACACGGTAGTAATAATGTAAGATATCAACTATGGACTAAAAATATGACAAATGTAATAAAAAAATAATGACTCTTATCAGGTGTATTTTTATACTATTTATTTTAAATTATAGTTATATTCAAGAGAAAGGTGGAACTGATATGTCCGAGAAAAAAGGTGGAACAGATGTGTCCAAAAGAGTAATTCTTGAGATGAAGGATATAGAAAAAAAGTTCCCTGGAGTACATGCATTAAAAAAGTGTAACTTTGAGCTTAGAGAAGGGGAGGTACACGCTCTGGTAGGAGAAAACGGAGCAGGTAAGTCAACTCTTGTAAAGGTAATGACAGGTATTTACAATGATTATACCGGTTCATACAAGCTATTCGGCAAAGATGTTCACTTTAATGATGTTTCAGACGCACAGCAAGCAGGAATATCAATAGTACATCAGGAACTTAACATGATGAATGACCTTACTGTTGCTCAAAATGTGTTTATCGGAAGGGAGAGTAAGGGGTTCTTTTGCTCAGACAAAACGATAAATAAGAAGTGCGAGGTACTTATCAAAGATTTTGGGATTGATGTTAAGCCGACTGATCTATTAAAGAATTTGAGCGTTGCCAAAGCACAGATGGTCGAAATAGCAAGGGCAATGTCATTTGAATCCACAAAAGTCCTTATAATGGATGAGCCTACAGCATCTTTATCCGAGGCGGAATGTCTTGAGCTTTTTGAAAAGATAGAAAAGCTTAAGGCAAACGGGGTGGCAATAGTATTTATTTCACATAGATTGGGTGAGATAAAAAGGATTGCAGATAGAGTAAGTGTTATGCGAGACGGTGAATATATAGATACCAAATATGTTGCCGATTGTGAGATAAAAGATATTATCAGGATGATGGTGGGACGAGAGATATTAGAGGAGCCTAAGCAAAAGAACAATGTAGCGGAGGATGCACCTGTAATACTTGAAGCAAGAAACTTAAAATCATCCAAGGTAAAGGATGTATCATTTAAGTTAAAAAAAGGCGAGATACTCGGCTTTGCAGGTTTAGTCGGAGCGGGAAGAACCGAGACTATGAGGTTGCTTTGCGGAGCGGATGAGAAGGAATCGGGCGAGGTATTCATAAAAGGAAAAAAAGTAAATATAGCGCATACAAGTGATGCCATAAATAACAAAATAGGGTATCTTTCGGAAGACAGAAAAAGATACGGGCTTGTACTTGGACTGAATATAACTGATAATACTGTACTTTCTTCATATGATAAGGTTACTACAGGAGGGATATTTGTAGATGAAAGAAAGTCAAAAAATGTAAGTGAGGATTATGTAAAGAAGTTAAAAACCAAGACACCCGGTGTAGGTCAACTTGTTAAGAACCTTTCAGGAGGAAATCAACAAAAAGTCGTAATTGCAAAATGGATATTCAGGGATGTAGATGTCCTGATATTTGATGAACCTACCAGAGGGATCGATATAGGTGCCAGAGCGGAAATCTATAATTTGATGGATGAACTTGTAAAAGAAGGAAAATCTATAATTATGATTTCATCAGACTTGACCGAAGTACTTAAGATGAGTGATAGAGTCGTGATTATGTGTGAGGGAAGGGTTACCGGTGAGATAGATATAGAAGAGGCAAATCAGGAATCTATTATGACATTTGCCACAAAGCATGGATAAGGAGCGTAGATTATGAGTTTTAAGGATATCAAAAGTTATTTACTTGGTCCGGGGCTGCAAAAGCTCATTGCTGTCGGAAGTTTGGTTGTGTTATATATATTCTTTGCAATATTCGGAACGCACTTTTTAAGCTCCGATACATTGGTAAGCATACTGGACTCATCTTATTATATCGGATTTATAGCTATAGGTATGACTTTTGTTATAATTACCGGAGGCATTGATCTTTCCTGCGGTACGGTAATGGTAGGAAGTGCATTGATCGGAGGTGTTGCATACAATGTATGGCATATTCATATCGTAGCCACACTTTTAATAGTACTTCTAAGTGCAACTGTATTCGGACTTTGCAACGGACTTTTAGTAGGAAAGCTTCATCTTCCGCCATTTATAGCAACTTTGGGTATGCAGTTTATCTCACTTGGTATATGTTCTGTAGTGGCAAAGGTTCAGACTCAGACTTATCCGAGTCTAAACAGCCCTGACGGTTGGTTTAAGCAGGCGGTTTATAAAGTTAACGGATTTCCGATAGGAATTGTATGGCTTATAGTGTTCTTTTGTATAGGGTGGATACTGCTTAATAAAACAGTACTTGGAAGATATACCTATGCTATAGGAAGTAATGAGGAGGCTGTTGAACTTTCAGGAATAAAGACGGATAATTGGAAGATACTTGTTTATGTTGTAAACGGTGTATTTGCAGGTTTTGCAGGAATTATATATGCGGCAACTTTCAGCACTATCACACCGCAGACCGGAAACGGTCAGGAGATGTATGCCATAGCAGCCTGTGTAATCGGAGGCACATCACTTTCAGGAGGAATCGGCTCACTGTCAGGTACGATTATCGGAGTATTTGTTATTTCTGTCTTAAAGGCGGGGCTTTTGTCAATGGGGCTTCCGGTGCAATGGCAAAATGTTTTGATAGGTCTTGTAGTATTGCTTGCGGTACTGGTGGATGTAATCAGAATGAAGAAGATTAAAAAGTAGAAAGTAAATAGGTACTTTAGGTTAAAAGTTTACAATTATTTATTAAATAATTTGAGTTTTTAACCGGTATTTTCAAAATATATTTTAAGTGAAGGGAAGGAAAAGTATATGAAGAAAAAAGTTATTTTAAGTGTTATAGCAGCTATGCTTACAATAGGTGTGCTTGCAGGTTGCAGATCTCAGGAGTCATTAAATGCCGATGGGCAGACCACAGCGGCAAGTAGCGCTCAAACACAGGCGGCAGGTTCTGAAGGAGAGCAAAGCACTGCTACAGGCGGAAATAAAAAGATAGTAGTTATTTCAAAAAGTTACAATAACCAATTTTATCAGGCAGCTTTTAAGGGAGCGTTTGATGCCGCAGCCGCATATGGAGTAGAAGTTACTACAAACGGACCGGATGCGGAAAGCAATGTATCACAGCAGGTTGAGCAGGTTGCAGCAGCTATAAATCAAAAACCGGATGCAATAGTACTTGCGGCGTGTGACCCGAGCTCTCTTGAAGAAACTTTGACAAAAGCAAAGGGCGCAGGGATTCCTGTTATAGGATTCGATTCGGGAATACCGGGAGATACAACCGGTGCGGTAGTGGCAACCGCAGCTACGGACAATCAAAAAGCCGGAGCAAATGTGGCAAGCAATCTTGCTGAGGATAAAGGATTTTTGGAGGCGGTTAAAAAGGGAACAGAGGATAAACCGGTTGTTATAGGAATTTTAGCACAGGATGCCACCTCAGGTTCAATTAAGCTTAGGGTTGACGGTTTTATTGAAGAGTTAAAGTCAAAGCTTGAAAAAGTTGACGGCATGGCAGGAGCGGTAGATGTATCAGGACAGGCTGTTTGGACAATACCGAGTACCAACAAGGCAAAGATTAAAATCGTTGTAACAGTTCCTCCTTCAACAAGTGCCGGTGATATACAGTCAGCTGCAAATACTATATTCTCAACAGATAATTTAGTTGCAGTATTTGCTGCCAATCAGGATGCGGTAAACGGAGTTATCTCAGCAACAAACGATGCAACCGATCTTGATAAGACAAGCGGAAAGTACAAGGATATCTATGTAGTGGGATTTGATGCCGGAAAGACACAAAAAGAAGCCATAAAGAACGGTCAGTTTTTCGGTTCAGTAACACAAGATCCTTATCAGATGGGATATCATGCCGTTGAGCTTGCAATAAAGGCAGCAAACGGTGAGAAGGTTGCAGATGTTGACACCGGTTCAAAATGGTATAATTCAGAGAATATGGATAGTGAAGATATATCAATTTTACTTTATGACTAATTGCATTTAGATAAAAAGTATAAAGAAAATAAATTCTTCTTTGTTACAAGAGAATAGGCTTTTAAGCGTAGCGGTTTATTGACTGCTGCGCTTTTTTTATAAAAGCATCTGTTCCGGTAAGAAAATAGATAAATCATCTGCTATACTGAGGCTTGAAAATTCTCTTATTTGAACTTGACCCACCGGCATAAAGGTAGTATCCTTATTACTATAAGATTTCCTAAAGTTTGTTGCCTGCTTATCTTTGACAAAAAGCTGATGAATTTGGCATAAGGAGTCTTAAAAATGTCCTTTCTTGTAACATATTTGATTATTTAAGAGCGCATATAGAAAGACAGACTACTGTAATTGATATGTACCTTCCTTACTACATGTCCGGTAAAGAGGGTACATATCAATTTTATGTAGGCGTTTTTTAATGTTGATAGCTTAAAAAACAAAGTAGTTATAAATTTTTCTTTTCCATAAGTGATTAAAATTATTGATGTTGATATCTATATTTTAGTACTTGTGCAGAGAAAATTTATATAGATTAAAAAAGAAGCTCCTAAAAAGGGGTTTCGGGACTGTCGCATTTTAGGATTTTGCACAAGTTATAGTAACATCCTGCTGTAATGTTACTTATCCTGTACTTGATTTATATTTTGAAACAGTCTCATTATTAATATCAAAAAGGAGGGATGCAATTGAAAAAGAAAAGGTCCTTGTACCTTATGTCGATGCTGGTTTGTTTTCTGTGTATCTTTTCAAAGAGGGCGGTAGCATCCACAGGAGTCTATGTTCCGGACCCTGTGACCGGATTCGTGGCAAATGTACAGGATGCAGCCTACGGTGCAACCGGAGATGGTGTAAGCGATGATACGGCAGCGATACAAAGAGCTATTGATGCAGTTTCTGCAGCAGGTGGAGGAATCGTAGATATTCCGGCAGGTAACTATAGGATCAACACTATATATCAGACAGGACACAGTTATGAGAAAGCCGGACTGGTACTCAAAAGCAATATTATAGTACGCATAGCTAACGGCGCAGTACTTCAGGCGATTCCGAATGGAGAGAGATCCTATCAGATGTTCAGTATTACGCATGTAGATAATGTGCATATCATAGGAGGTAAGCTGGTAGGCGATCGTGATAATCATATCGGAAATCTGGGACAGACCGGATATGGAGTTCGCATTACCGATGCCACCAATGTGGTAATTGAGAATCTACATGCAAGTGAATTCTGGGGAGATGGTGTATTTTTAGGAGAGGACAGTAGAAATATCACTATCTACAGAGTTGTCTGCGATCATAATCGCCGTCAGGGAATGTCTATTGTAGGCGGTCAGAATGTCAAGATACTTGAATCGGAGTTTAAACGCTCTGATGGAACACCGCCAAAATCAGGAATCGATATCGAACCTGAGGGTGATCACCCTATTGTAAGAGATGTTGAAGTACGCAACTGTTTATTCTTGGGAAGCAGTACCGGCTTTGTGGTCAGCAATCAGTATGCGAACAGTGTTGCGGAAAATATTGTCTTTGCCGACAATACTGTCCGTGATAATAAAACCGCAGTCACTCTGGTCGGTATGAAGAATGGAGAGGTTACCGGCAATATCATTTATCATGATCAAAGCATTACAGAAAATGATACTCACTGGGGTATAAGGCTTCGTAACAATGGGCGTTACTCAACAAGAAATGTAACAGTCAGAGATAACACTATATATGGTGCCAATATTGTTGACTCTACCGGAGAAAGCAGCAATATAATTCAGAATAACACCTTCAAGGCAGCTGTCTACATTCGTGGAATTGCTCATGCCGGTCGTACTCTAAGTGCCAAGGTATATGATGGCGATTACGGAGATCTCCATGTCCACAATGTTGTATGGGTTCCGGCGAATTCTATTTCTTCCTATCAGTGGTATGCTGACGGAACAGCTATTGCCGGTGCGACACAGTCAAGTTATATTCCGACAGCGGCTGATTCCGGAAAAAAAATTACAGTTAGGGTTCAGTATACGGATAAGGCAGGAAATGCGGAAGATGCTACAAGTCCCCCTACTCTGCCGGTAAATTATGCAAATAATGCACCGACAGATATCATACTTAATCCCCTTTTTATCTACAGTGATGAATATTTAGCGGAAGTGGGACTTCTAACTACGGTGGATCCGGATATCGGAGATGTGCACACATATACTGTTGATGATGAACGCTTTGAGATAGCCTATGATAATCTTTTGCGCCTAAAAGGTGAAAACTATATTCCATTTGGCTCTGTAGGCACGATAACTCTTCATGTAACGGCGACAGATGCACTTGGTGCTTCTGTAACGAAAGCTTTTACGATAGAAGTGACAAGACCCAAAAACCAGCCGCCGAAAAAAATCACGCTTTCCAACAATACACTGACAGCAGGAAGACCCGGAGAAACAGTAGGTAAGCTTACGACTCTGGATCTTAATGTAGGAGATACACACAACTACACAGTGAGTGACGCTCGCTTTGAGGTCAGTGCCGAGGGGATGCTCAAGCTGAAAGCAGGTGTGAGCGTGGATGCTGCAAGGGAGCAAACTATCAGACTACAGGTACAGGCAACGGATTCCGGAGGATGGGTTTGTACCGAAAACTTTACATTGCAAGTACAGGTAGGAACAGGGAGTCTCGGGACAGCAACACCTTCGAATTCGGCACAGGGCGGTATAGCAACTCCGTCTACAGCAGATTCCGAAGGAAGTTTTAGAAGCTTGGGAAGTAGCGGTTCAGGAGTTTCTTCACATAGTGACAGAAGCTTAGGAACGGTAAATAGAAAAGCTTCTTACAATCCGTATTCCTATGTTAATACCAATGGAAAAATCTACGATCATGGAAACTGGAAGCAGGTAGGATCCATATGGAAGCTTGAGGTCGATGGTTCACCTGCAAGATCCGCATGGGCATATCTTGCCGAAAAATGGTATCTCTTCAACGATAAGGGAGAGATGGTTACAGGCTGGGCTAATGTTGACGGAAGCTGGTATTTTATGGACAGCTCAGGTGACATGCGCTATGGTTGGATGACAGATGAAAAGGGAGAATGGTATTATCTAAATCCTGTATCTGACGGTACCAAAGGAGCTATGCGCTATGGTTGGGTAGCAGATGAAAAGGGAGAATGGTATTATCTGAATCCTATATCTGACGGTACCAAGGGAGTTATGCGCATCGGATGGCAGCAGATCGACAGCAAGTGGTATTATTTGAATCCTGTATCTGACGGTACTAAGGGAAAGATGCTAAAGAGTCAGAGAACACCGGACGGCTATCTTCTTAAAGCAGACGGAAGCTGGGATGAGAGTATTGCAAGGGAATAAGCTAAATTGCAAACTTACGACCCATAGTCGTTCCTTGTGGTAAGACTGGAAAATCTATATTTAGTTATGAAGAAAGAAGGTATACACTCTTCCTTACAAAAATGAGACAGATGAAAAAGTCTGTCTCATTTTTTATTGCAGTGGCGGTGTAAGGAAACTATCGCCTTGCGGCGAACAGCGCCCCACGAGCGAGTATGGGGCTAAAGCCTCCCTACTCGATTATGGCAAAGACAGTATAAGAAAAGCAGACTCTGTACTAAATCTTGTTATTCTAAATAGTAGAGCGTCTTAATCATTTCAGCTTGATTTATTTTATAAACATTAGGCGTTTACTTAGAAAGTAGAATATTTACTTGACATTAGCTTATAAGGTGTGATAGTTATTATCTATAGATACTGTAAACTTTGGTTTTGGTATTATTAGGAGGAAGTATGAAAAAAATATTCGTAGTGTTGCTAATGCTTGCTTTATCTATATGCATGGTTTCATGCTCAAGCAGTAAAACTAACAAAGAAGATACAAAATCAGTTGAGGAAAATAAAGAAAGTGAAGAAAGCACTGATATAGGTATTGAGAACAAGGCTAAAGAGAGCAAAGAAGAAAGCTCTAAAGATAAAGAATCAGAAAGTGAAGAAAGTAAGTCTGATACTGAGGACAGTGCTGATATTTCCACAGCTATTTATGTAACCCATATAGGCGGTTGGCATGACGATATAGTAAGAAAAATATTAACCTATGAATATAGGAATAATAAGATACTGAAATTAACGGAGTTTTCCAGCATAAGATATAAACCTGTAGGAGAAAAGATAGAGGAAAGCGATAGGGAAGAGGCAAAGGAAGCATTTGGAAAAAATGCAGCTGTAATAGACGATATTGACGGAATAGATGTTGTTATAGACGCCGGTGATGAGGAGTACTCTCAGGTGGTAACCTATGATTACACAAAACTGGGTTTTGAAGAATATAACAAGGTAAGAAAAATACTGGGTTGGGAGATTGCAGCCAAGGAAGACGGTTACAATGTAATGAGCAAGGTGGCTGCTAATTTGATATATCAAGGCTATATTGAAGTGAAAAAGGATGATTTTAAGGGGAGCGGAAGAAGGGCTTACGAACTTAGTCATAATGGAGGAAGTATAGCATATACAATGGAATACAAAGATGATGTTATAAATAAATTCAGCTTTCACATTACTGCAAATTATGAAGTTTTGGGTCTTACCTCTAAGGAGGAGGCACAGGCAAAGTACTATCTTAAGGAACAGGATGCAGTTAGAGGAGCTGAATATAAATTTGAATTTAAAGATGACGGTATAGTAATTGATGCAGCTTTTGATCTCGTTAACGGTAGTTGTGAGGAATTTAGAAAAAAAGATAACAACTTTATTTTTAAATCAGCGGATGAGTTTTATATGAGCTATATAGTTCCGAATTTGATATCACAGGGATTTAGAGAAAAAGAAGTGGAAGGCGAAAATATAGTTTAGTCTTAGAAAAAGTGAGAGTAATAAAACTGTCTATTTTACTTAAGTATTTTTAAAAGCTTTCATAAGTATACATAATATGTCGGATTATTTTACCTTGCGAGGCTAATGGAGATCAAATATGAACAGGAAAAAATCTTTAGTTGTATTTGGAATAATTATCGTACTTATAATACTGATAACTTGCATGATTTACCCCCAAAGAAGAAATAAGCTTATAATTATCTTAGATAAAGAAAACAGTTACTTCCACAGCTTTGAGGTTAAGGATGGCAAAGTGTATATGTACTCGGAAATAAGCTTGGAAAACACTTCAAATAAACAAGTAAGATTTAAGATTTTTGCAAATTCATACGAAGATGAAAAAAACGATTTGTTAAGTGATAGAAGAATGGAAGGCTATGAATGGGTGATAGATGAAGATAGCCGAAAAGCTGAAACAACAAATAACAAAATATTCTCATTAAAAGGAAAAGAAAAAATTACCGGATTAAAGATAGTGTTCGTTGGCAAACATGGCAGTAAAAATGTAAAACAGGATAGGAACTTGCCGGATATAGATATTGTTATAGATGAAGAGCTGAAATAATATCAATATAAGAAGATAAGAACGGTAGGGATTTTATTTATGAAGAAAAATATCGAAGTTTTAATATTGATCATATTATTAAGTTTACTTGCAGCAGGTTGTAAAAAAGAAGGCAGACTTTATATAGAGGGTAAAAAGATAAGTTTTACTGAGCTGGAAAATGACATAAGTGAATTTTACAGTAAATTCGCTGCAGATGCTTGGAATAAAAAAATATCAGTTACTGATAAAACATCAGAAGAAACAGATGCCGAGCTGATAAAATATACGGATTTAGAAGGTAATGTACTTAGATATGAGATAGTAATGTATGGTGAAACCGGTAAGGCTACCTTAGACTATTATTTTATCAAGGATTATATATATGTAAAGAGATTAAGCGAGCATTACACCTTTCCTATTAATGCTTCAGAAGAAAATATGCCCTATGTGCTGTATAGAACTTTTCAAGAGGGAATTATTTACAAAGAAGATATTTATAAGCTGGAAGGAAAAAGCCTTGTTAAGAGTAATGGAAAAGATATGGGACTGCCATACACTTCATTGGCTGAAATTGAAAAGATATTAAAATAGTAAGATTTAAAGTATTTTAAGGAGGAAGTTATGAGCTTGATTACCGATTTGACAAGGATGTATTTGACACGCTCCGTAAAACCTTTTGTTTTTACTAATGATTTTGACCAAGTGCTTCCATACGATAAGGACTTAAGCTTTGGTTTATATGTGCATATACCCTTTTGTAAAAGTATATGTAATTTCTGCCCTTATTGTAAGAGTCTGTACAATGAAGAGGCGGCAAGGCGATATATAGCCGCTCTGATAAAAGAGATCCATTTGGTCGGAAGTCAGTGGGAGGGTAAGAGAAGGGCAAGCAGCCTTTATTTTGGCGGCGGTACTCCGGCACTGCTTTCCGAGAGTATAAAAGATGTTATATCAGCCTTAGAAGAGCATTTTGTTATAACGGAAGGTATAGGTATAGAGCTGCACCCCGACAATGTAAATACTTCTGTTTTAGAGACTCTAAAGCAGGCTAAGGTAAGCAAGATAAGTATAGGAATACAATCTTTTCAAGATAAATATCAAAAGGTTTTGCAAAGAAGAAAGTTTGATATTGAAGCCTTGTCAAAAGCTTTAAAAGCTGTTGAGTTTGAGACCGTTTCGATGGATTTTATTTTTGCGCTTCCTACACAGACCTTTGAAGACTTGAAGAACGATATTGATATGGCATTTGATAATGGAGCCAATCACATAGCAATATATCCTCTGATTGATTTTACATTTACCAAAAGCACCGTCCCCATTATGCCCAAAAAAGAGAAAAGAAAGCTTTTGGATGAGATTACAAAGTATTGCCTAAGTAAGGGGTATGAGAGGAATTCTATTTGGACTTTTTCAAGTGTAAAGAATGCCTCTTACTCATCTATGACCAGAGATAATTTTTTTGGTTTCGGCTGCTCTGCCACAAGTCTTTTTAAGAAGCAATTTAAGATAAATACCTTCTCTGTTGAGGAATATTGTAAAAGGATAGATGCGAATATCCTGCCAACCGCACTTACAAACAGGTTTGTTAAAAGACAAAGAATGGTTTACTACCTTTTTTGGAAATTATACAGTACAAGACTCGATCCCAAAGAATTTGAAGAATTTTTTGATGTACCTCTTAACAAGGTCTACGGTCTTGAGTTTTGGCTTTTAAGAGTGCTTGGATTTTTGGTAAAAGATGATACAGGATATGAGATGACTCTAAAGGGAGCTTTTTATTACCATTACTATGAAAATTTTTATACCTTAAGTTATATAGATAAAATGTGGGGGCTTATGCGAAAGGAAGCTTTCCCCCGGAGAATGCAGTTATAGTAGATATTATAAAAATATTGCCTTTTATTAAAGAAGAAAATACAGATTGAGAAAGCCGAGATATATGGCATGAATAATTTGGGTGCAGTATATGCTTAGTTAAGTAGCATATATTATAGAAGCTTGCTGGAATAAATAATAAAAGTACCGATAATGTTTTGTTTACCTTAAGTATACAAAGCATCATCGGTACTTTTTGTTATTCTTTATAAAGTTATATATGAATCCCACATTGTATAAAGTAGGAGGGGATTTTGTATTTTATCGCTCATTGTTGAAAAACATAAGTTTACTTTTCAAGCTGAGGTATAGGGGTATCATCAACACCGTCTACATTATCGGACCAAAGATATTTCTTAGTTTCACTTACGATTACGCCGTTAAGTAAAAGCAAACAGATCAAGTTAGGTATTGCCATGAAAGCGTTGAATGTATCGGCTATATCCCAAACTAATTGGTTTGCACTTACAGAGCCTACAAATATTACTACTGAATAAACTATTCTAAAAAGTATCATAGGCTTTTTGCCGAATAAGTACTCAAAGGCTCTTTCACCGTAATATGCCCATCCGAGTATTGTAGAAAAGGCAAAGGTCACAAGTCCTACAGCAAGTATATATCTTCCGAAAATGTGTACTTTTTCAAATGCCATAGCAGTTAAATCACCGCCTGATAAGCTTCCGAGTGCAGGATATTTGATTATGCTGCTTACAAGTACAAGACCAGTTAAAGCACAAACTATTATAGTATCCCAGAATACGCCGCTCATAGAAACAAGCGCCTGACGAACAGGATTTGATGTTGTTGCGGCAGCGGCAGCTATAGGTGCTGAACCCATACCTGATTCATTAGAGAAAAGTCCTCTTGCAATACCGTATCTCATTGCAGCTATGATCGTAGATCCCACAAATCCTCCGGCAGCAGCCTGAATAGTGAATGCACGAGTAAATATAGTGACAATAGCTTCAGGTATATAAGGAGCATTAATGAATAATACAGCTACACAACCCAGCACATAAAATAACGCCATAAAAGGAACCAAAGACTCACATACCTTTGCTATAGACTTGACACCGCCTATAAGTACTATACCTGCTGCAACTGTAATTATAGCACCGCTTATATAAGGATTTACATTAAAAGAAGTATTGAGCATTGAGGTAATTGAGTTTGCCTGTGTCATATTTCCTATACCGAAGCAGGCAATAGTGGTAAATACTGCAAAAAGAACACCCAGCCACTTCATTTTTGCACCACGCTCAAGTGCATACATAGGACCACCAAGCATAGTACCGTCAGAAGTCTTAACTCTGTATTTTACAGCAAGCAGTCCTTCCGAATACTTGGTCGCTATACCGAAAAGTCCGGTAAGCCAACACCAAAGTACTGCACCGGGACCTCCGAGAGCAACAGCAGTAGCCACACCAACTATATTACCGGTACCGATGGTAGCTGCAAGTGCGGTAGCCAAAGCACCGAACTGGCTGATATCACCTTCACTGTGTGAGTCTTTTGTAACAGATAGTTTGATTGCTTTGAAAATATGTCTTTGAATAAACTTCAGCCTAAAGGTGAAAAACAAATGGGTACCTACTAATAAAACAAGCATTGGTACACCCCAGACCACTTTGTTAATATTAGATACTACGCTTTGTAACATTTCCATAAATCTAACCTCCGTAAACATCCTTTTTTATATACTGTTCATATTAGCATACAATCCGAGACAATACAAGAAAAATTGTATATAAAATAGATAATTTATTAAAT
>ERZ773059.485-NODE-485-length-21515-cov-13.219245_pt1 | contig 21515 bp, 15 predicted proteins | sample MGYA00580514_ERZ773059 | MGnify/ENA primary metagenome ERZ773059 (study PRJEB29015, sample SAMEA2737981) | human oral metagenome | biome: human oral; feature: human-associated habitat; material: dental | place: China | collected 2056 ...
CGATGTACTTGACGTTGGTGTCACGCGAGTCAGCGGTGTTCGGACGTGTCATAGAATGCCCCTCCTCGAGTCGTTCGCCGACGGCGGGGGCTCCGTCGCCTCGCCCGCCGGTGTCTGGTCCTTCCCCCTCAGGTTAACAGTGTATGGGGCGCGAGTGAACCCCTCTTTACCCTCTCTTTCAGTATGGCGCGCGTTCGGATGGGCCGCCGCTGGAGCGCGGGCCCTCCCGGGGCCGCCGAGCAGCACCAGGTGCCCTCCATGCCGCGGGGCCCTGGCGGCGTAGGATTGGGTGGGGCCAACGCGTAGGAGGACACCGGTATGCGCCCGGAAATGCTGGTATGCGATCAGATCTCGCGGATGGTCGGCGCGCCTTTGGACGAGGAGGGGATCCATCGTTTCCTCCGCGGCCTCGCGCAGGTCCTGGAGGCCGAACCGATCTCGATGTACGGCCCCGGCCTGCGTTTCCGCTGGGTGGTGGACGACCGGACCATCGAGGTCGAGGCACAACGGGCGCGCGGGGACTGGCCGTTCGAGCTCAGTGTGCGTGGAATGGACACGGAGTACGCCATTGACATCGAGGAGTACAGGACGTTCAAGTGGGCGGATCCCGCCGACTACCCGTTCTACTGGTCGGTCGATATCTGCCAGATCCCGGGTGCGTGGGTGTTCTACCCGGGCGCGTACCCCGTTGGGACATGGGACTCCTTCAGTGACTTGATAGCGCCGACGCTCGATGAGCTGCCCGCTGACATCGCGATGACCCCGCCCGAATGGAGGCGTCCGTTCCGCTGGAGGATGACGGCGCCGCAGTTGGGGGACGTGTTCTTCACGGCGTTGCCCGAGGGCGTCGAGGTCATGGTCGAGTCGACGGGGGAGGCCTTGCTGGTGCCGAGTTCGATCCTGGAACGGTGGAGCGGGAGCCACCCCGTGGGAATGGGGATGGCCATCGCCGGACCCGCGCACGGCGCGCCTTTCATGTCCGTCGGCTTCGCCTTCTGTGAACGGGACGAGGCGCACCATTTCTACGCGGAGGCGCCCATCGGGCCGGAATGGGAGCGCGAGGGCATCAGCGCCGACGACTTCGACGAGGGGGAGAAGACGTGGGAGCCACTGAGCGTGGGGGAGTTGCGGCGCCTGATAGCGCGCCCGCCCGTGGAGCAGGAGGAGGAGCCCATCGAGATCCGCCGCGCGCCTTTCCGCGCGGGGCTCGGCGCGCCGGAGGTCCTCATGATCGTGGGGGACATCAGGCGGGGCCGCAAGCCGGCCCGGGTCTTCAAGAAGCACGGCGCGCGCAGAGCGCGCGGTGGGGACGGACCTGTGTTCGAAGCAGACGGGTGGAGCGCGAGTCCCAAACGCGATGACGGCTGGAGGGTCAACCTGGTGGAGCCGCCCGCCGCGCGTGTGCGCTTCGACGACCGCGAGGTGGTCGAGTACGCGAGGGGGATCGGGGGGGCGCTCGCGCAGCGCTACGGCCCGCCATTCGGGTGCGGGGCGAGCACGGCTGGAACGCTCATGCAGTTGTTCGCGGTCGATGGGTTCGGTGTGCGGCTCTACGCGGGCTACTCCCGCGTCGAGGTGGAGATCGGCCAGTTCAAGCCCATGGCTGAATACGAGTACGGGTAGACCCAATCGAAGCGGGGCCGGGCCGCGCTCCGAGTGCCCGCACCCCGGGCCCCATCCCCGCGAACAACGTCACGTCCTCCTGCGCCTAGAATGAAACAGTGGCCGCTGAGTCGGCGGCCACTGTGCGGAAAGGCCGGCCCATGTCTTTGGAAATGGCGCTCACGCGGGGCGTTTTCCGGTTGGTCCCCCGGATGCTCGACTCCGAGGAGCTCACCCGGCGCTCCATGGCGCTGCCCCGCCGCGGCGCCCGTGTGCCCTGCTGGATGCGGCGCAAGCACCGGATCAGCGCCACCACTGTCGCCGGGATGCGCGTCACCCGGGTGGAGCCGCGCGCCACGGGCTCCGGAACGGTCGTCGTCTACCTGCACGGCGGCGCCTACGTCTCGCCCATCAGCTGGGCGCACTGGCTGCTCATCGACGCCCTCGTGGAGCGCACGGGCGCGGCGGCCGTGGTCCCTGCCTACCCCCGCGCCCCCGAGCACACGGCGGCCGAGGCATTCGCCCCCCTGGGGGTTCTCATGGACCAGGTCCTCGACGCCCCGGGCAGGGCCGTTCTGGCGGGCGACTCCGCGGGCGGGGGACTGGCGGTGAGCCTGGCCATCCAGCGCAGGGACGCTGGCGTGCGCGCTCCCGACGGGCTGGTCCTGTTCTCGCCATGGGTGGACGTGTCCATGTCGAACCCCCGGATAGCGCCCATGGCGCGGTTGGACCCGATGCTCGGCATCGACGGCCTGGTCTGGTGCGGGAAGGAGTGGGCGGGGGGCCTCGGGACCGCCGACCCGCGCGTCAGCCCCTTGCGCGACCACTTGCGGGGCCTGCCGCCGACCCGCGTCTACCAGGGCGACGGGACATCCTGCTGCCCGATGTGGAGCTCTTCGCCCGCAAGGCCCGCGCCCGCGGCGCGGACATCCGCCTGCGCGTCGAGCCCGGCGGGATCCACGACTACGTCGCGCTCGTCCCGTCCCCGGAGGCGCGCGCCGCACTCGACTCGGTAGCCGCCTTCGTCTCGTCGCTGGACTGAGGGCCGGTTCCGGCGGGTCCCGCTTCCCCTTCGGCGCCCGGTCCTCGCGACAGGGGGGTAGTCCCGGGGCGGGCGCCGCTGGCGGCGCGGGGATCCGGCGGAGTGGCCACGGGGCCGAAGGAGGTCAGCAATGAGGCGAGGTCGTCCGCGGAGCAGGAGGAGTCGCCGTTCCGAACACCTGCGGTGCAGGCGTCGCCGGGGCTGACGGGCTGGGAGAAGGCGACCAGCACGGCCTCGATGACCGTGCGCATGAAGGGGGTGCCGTCGTCGCCCGCCCCTGATCGGTCGATGAGCGAGTCCATGTAGAAGACTCCGAGGAGCCGGGAGATCGTGGGGATGGGGATCGTGGGGCGCCTCCCCATGCGCTCGAGCAGGCGCGCGGCGAGCCCCTGGATGAACGAGTCGAGCGTGGAGTGCTCCCCCAGAGTCTTCGTCCCCAGCTCCTTGGCGAACTCCGGGTGGCGCATCCGGTACAGGTCGAACTCCATTGCCATGATGTTCATCCGCTGGGCCTCGGGGCGGAAGGTCTCGATGGCCCGCATGACCGCGTCGACGTTGGGTTGCCCGTCGATGGCGTCGAAGGCCTCGGTGGCGCGCGCGGTGATCCTCTCGGAACGGGAGTTGATGAGGTCGATCATGAGAGCGTCCATCGAGGAGTAGTTCGAGTAGAAGGCACCGCGCGAGAACCCGGCGGCTCTGACGACGTCGTCGATCCGGGCCGCGCCGATGCCCTTGGTGATCATGATCTCCTCGGCGGCGTCGAGCAGGCGCGCACGCGTGTTCTCGCGCTTGCGCAATGTGGTCGGGTCGGATGCCACGAGGTCTCCTTCCTCAGGGGCGGCGCGGGTGTCTGGTCGGATCGGGTTCCGACCGGGCCGGTGCCGGGGTTGGACGGGTGCGGGCGCCGCAGGGTATGGAGGCGGGGCCGCCCCGTTGGAGGCCATCGGCCCAGTGCGTTCATCATACCCGAGCAAATCTGATATATTTATGAATCGAATTCAAGAATGTATCGAATGTGAAGGGGTGTTGATGTCCTCCCTGCTCTACAGACTCGGCCGCTGGTGTGCCACGCGGGCTGGGCGCACCCTCCTCGCGTGGACCGTGATCCTAGTGGTCCTCGGGGCCTGCGTCGGCGCGTTGGGCGTCAACCTCACGGCGAGCTTCGCCATCAACGACGTGGAATCCATGAGGGGGCTCGCCGTCCTCGCCGAACGCGTCCCCCAAGCCGCCGGCGTCTCCGAGCGCGTTCTCTTCACCTCCGCCGACGCCCCCATCGAGCAGCACAGGGCCGCGATCGACGCGTTCGTGCAGGGAGTCCGCCAGATCGACGGCGTCGCACTGGTGGGCGACCCGTTCGCCGAGGGGTCCACTGCCGTCTCCCCCGACTCCCGCCACGCGCTTGTGGAGATCCAGACCGATACGAGCGTCGGAACAGTGGTCTCGGGTCCCACGGGCAGGGCCGAGGAAGTCGCCGGACAGATCGCCTCACTGCGCGAACGCGCTGCCGCTCAGGACCCGGGACTGATCTCGATGACCAGTGACAGCCTCGAGCTGGAAACCGGCATCGCCCTGTCGGCGACGGAACTGTTCGGCGTCCTCATCGCCGCCATCGTGCTGCTGGGGACCTTCAAATCACTCACCACCGCGGGAGCGCCCATCGTCAGCGCCCTCATCGGCGTGGGCACGGGGATGCTCGCGATCCTCGTGGCGGCCGCCCTCGTCGACGTGAACTCTGTCACCCCGGTGCTTGCCGTCATGATCGGCCTGGCCGTCGGCATCGACTACGCCCTATTCATCATCGCGCGCTCCCGGGAGTACCTGGCCCGGGGCATCGCGCCCGCCGAGGCGGCCGCCCGCGCGAACGCGACGGCGGGCTCCGCTGTTGTCTTCGCCGGCGCCACCGTGGTCGTGGCGCTGTGCGGTCTCGCCGTCGCCCGCATCCCCTTCCTGGCTGTCATGGGATTCTCCTCCGCGGGCGTCGTCGTCATCGCGGTCCTCGTCGCCATCACCGCCACCCCTGCGCTGCTCGGCTTGCTCGGCGAACGCGCCAGGCCTCGCCGCCGACGCGCCGCACGGGACGACCACCCCGTCGCGAGCCGCTGGATCGCGGCCATCACGCGAGTGCCCGCACTCACCGTCCTCGCGGTCATCGCGATTCTGGGCGCCGCCGCCGTCCCCGTCACCGGCCTGCGCCTCGGGCTGCCCGACAACGGCTACCACGCCGTCGGCTCGGAGGCCCGCACCACCTACGACGCCATCGCCGACGCCTACGGCGAGGGCTACAACGCGCCCATCATCGTCATGGGGGACATCTCCCAGTCGAGGGATCCTGTCGGCGCCGTGGATTCCCTGGCGGAGCGCCTGCGGGCCATGCGGGGCGTCGCCGACATACCCCAGGCGACCCCCAACCAGGACGGAACGCTGGCACTCGTGAGAATCCGACCAGAGAAGGGGCAGACCGACGCATCGACAACCGCGCTCGTGAACGCCATCCGCTCCGACGCCGCCTCCATCGAGGACGGGCTCGGCGTCCGCGCCCTCATGGTCACCGGCTCCACCGCCGTCGCCATCGACATCGCCGCCCAGCTGGGCAACGCGATGCTCCCGTTCGGAACGGTGGTCGTCGGACTGTCGATGCTGCTACTCATGATCGTCTTCCGCTCCATCGCTGTGCCCGTCACCGCGACCCTCGGATACCTGCTGTCCCTCGGAGCCGGGCTCGGCGCCGTCGGCCTCGTCTTCGGATGGGGGTGGATGGCGGGGCCCCTGGGGGTCTCGCGCGTCGGGATCGTCATCTCCTTCCTGCCCGTCATCGCTATGGGCGTCCTCTTCGGGCTCGCCATGGACTACCAGGTGTTCCTGGTCTCGCGGATGCGCGAGGAGTGGATCCGCACCGGCGACGCCAGGGAATCCGTGCGCAAAGGGTTCATCGGCTCCTCCCAGGTCATCACCGCCGCCGCGGCGATCATGATCGGTGTGTTCGCGGCCTTCATCGGCTCGGAGAGCATCCAGATCAAACCCATCGCCGTCGCCCTCACGGTCGGGGTGCTGGCCGACGCCCTCCTGGTGCGCATGACCCTGATCCCCGCGCTCATGGCTCTGCTCGGCAGAGCGGCGTGGTGGTTGCCGCGTTGGCTCGACGCACTGCTGCCAATCGTCGACGTCGAGGGTGAGGGGCTCGACCGCTCCCTCGAGCACGCCGCCTGGGTGGACGCCCACGGCGCGGCGGCCCTGCGCCTTGAGGGTGTCACCGTCTCCGAGGGGCGCGACACCGCCTTCCGGGACCTGTCCGTGGTCGTGCGCCCCGGGGCCCTGGCCGTCGTGCGCTCCGACGACGCTGTGGCGCGCCGCGCCTTCGCCGCATTGGTCGGCGCGCGCCTGCGCCCCACCCGTGGGCGCGTCGTCGTCGTCGGGCACGTCCTGCCCGATGGGACATCCTCCGTCCAACGCCAGACCGCCGCCCTCAAAGCCCACGACGAGGCACTGCCCGACCACGCGCGCATCATCGTCGTCGACGACCCGGGCACGCGGCGGTGGGGGCGTGTCGCCCGCCTGCTCGACGAGGGCCGCACCGTCGTCGTCACCGGACCCACCGGCCTCGTCGTCCCCGTTCCCCTGAGGGCCGCCACCGACACCCCACTGACCACCAGCGCCCCCGCCGTCGGCGCGGGCCCCGCTCCGAACGCATAGGAACACCCATGAGAAAACACAGAATCCTCTACGCATTCCTGCTGCTCCTGCCCGCCGTGCTTTCGCTGGCGGCCCTGGCGGGCGCCGACAACGCCGATGGGGGGGCCTCGCGCGTGCGCGCCGCCATCGTCAACGACGACCAGATCGCCACCACCGCGGATGGCACCCAGATCCCCGGCGGGCGCCAGATCATCGCCGAGCTCACCAAGGATCCCGCTCCCGCAGGAGCTTCCCTCACCTGGGAGGTCGTATCGGCCCAAAGCGCCCAAAGCGGCCTCGACGACGGCGCCTACCAGGCGGTCGTCACCATACCCGCTGACTTCTCCCAGGGTCTCGCCTCCGTGATCGAGGGCGAGTCCACCGCCGCTCCCGTCGTCACAGTGAGAACAGGGAACGGGGCGGACGCGAGGGCCGGCGCGATCAACGAGGCCCTCGTCCGCGCAGCGGGCACCCAATTCGGCGGCACCCTCACCATCGCCTATATCAGCCGCGCCATGACTGGGCTGAGTCAGGTCTCCGACTCGCTGAGCGCAGCCGCTGACGGTGCTCGCAAGGTCGCCGACGGCCAGGGCGAAGCGATGAGCGGCGCCGCTCAGCTGGCGTCAGCGGCCGGCCAACTCGACTCCGGTCTCGGCCAACTGGCCTCCGGGGCCGGCCAACTTGACTCCGGTGCCCACCAGCTGTCGGCGAACACGGCCGCTGCGAGCACCGGTGCCGGTCAACTCGCCTCGGGGACCGCGCAACTGGAAGGAGGCCTGGGCGCCCTCGACTCCGGCGCCAACGACCTTTCCGGCGGTGCGGCCCGCCTCGACGCGGAGATCACCGCCTACGTCCAGGGCGCTGGGGCGCTGGACGCGAACGGACAAACTCTGGCCAGCGGGGCCCAGTCCCTGGCGGGCTCCATCGACTCCTACATCGCGGGCGTCGCCGGCGTCCACGCGGGCATTGGGCAGATCCGCGGCCAGCTCGGCCAATTCGACACCAGCGGGCTCGCCGGGATGCAGACCCAGCTGCAGGGCGCTGCCGCCGGAGCCGGAACCCTGGCGGAGGGCGCGTCCCAGATCGAGGGGCTCGTCGGCGCGTGCCAGGCGGGCAGCGCCGAGGCGTGCGCCGGGATCACCGCGGCAGCGCAGCAGCTCAACCAGGGCGCTGCGGGACTGCGAAGCCAACTGGAGTCAGGAGCGAGTCAGGTGGGCGGCGCCGCCGCGCAACTCGGTGGTGGACTGGCGCAACTCGACGGCGGACTCGAACAACTGTCATCAGGAATGGACGCCGGTCTGGTCGGCTCCTCCGCCGACCAGCTCTCCGCGGGCGCCCACGCTCTCGCTGAGGGCGTGGGCCAGATGGCGAGCGGCCTGTCCGCGCTCAACTCCGCCTCACCCGCGCTGTCGGACGCCTCCGCGCGAGTCGCCCAGGGCTCGACCGCCCTCAGCGGGGCCGCGGCGAGCGCCTCCTCGGCCTCGACGAGCCTGAGTGCGGGTGCAGCCGAACTCGCCTCCGGGACCGGCCAGCTGGCGGCAGGGGCGGAGGATCTGTCCGGGGCCACGGGGGTACTGGCCGCGGGCAGTTCCGAATTGGCGCAGGGCGGCGGGCGGATGAGCGGTGCTGCCGCGCAGTTGGGCCAGGGATTGAGCCAACTGCAGTCTGGGGCCGACTCCCTGGCCGACCAGCTCGGTGCCGCTGCACAGCAGGTGCCCTCCTACACCCAGGACCAGGCTGATGAGAGCGCCCGGGCCATAGGCGCCCCCGTCGGAGTGGACGCCTCCGGGCAGGCGGCCGACGCGCAGGCGCTGTGGGCTCCCACGGTGGTCGCGCTCGTAGCATGGGTGGGAGCCCTGGTGGGGGTCGTCGGAGCCGGTGCCCTCAGCTCGCGGAGCATCGACTCCCCGTCCTCCCCGGCCCAACTGGCATGGGCGAGCCTGTCCAAGCCCCTGGTCGTGTCCGTCCTGGCGGGCGGTGCGGTGGCCGGAGTTCTGGCTCTCGCCGGGGTCGTCCCCGCCCACCTCCTCGGCGCCGTCGTAGTCGCGACAGGCGTCTTCGCGGCCTTCACAGTCGTCAACCAGGCGCTGATCGGGGTGTTCGGGCGCAACGGCGGTCTGATCGCCTCCGGCGCCGGTGCCCTGGCCCAGATCACGACGCTCAGTGCCGTAGCCCCGCCCGACTCGCTGGGCGGTGCTTTCGCCGCGTTGCGTCCCATCATGCCCCTGTCCGCCGCGGATACGGTGATGCGGTGGGCCGTGCTCGGAGTGGGTTCTCCCACTCGGGCGTCGTGGGCACTGGCACTGTGGACGGGCGCGTCCCTGCTCGTGGTGGTGGCGGCCATCGCGAAGCGCCGTCGCACGTCCTTGGCCGAACTGAGGGCAGAGGCGGCAGTCGCCTGAGTGGGAGCGCTAGCGGGGGCCGGAACCGTCCGTCCCCCCGCTCCAGTCCATCGCGCGGGCGGCCGCGTCCGGCTGGTGCCCCGTTCCCAGGGGAGGCGTGCAGCGGCCGGGCGGGCGGAGGAAGCCCCGTCGAGTAGAGGGCGCGGCTCCCGGGGGAGGCGGGGCGGGCTCAGTCGTCGGCGCTGTCCCGCTGCTCCCCGGGCGTGGAGATGAGCCGCTGGGAGACGCGCTCCACCATGGGGCCCGCCTCGTTGGAGGCGCTGGCTGACACGCGTCCGAAAATCCCGACCGCGATCACGCCGAAGGCGGTGTCGAAGTCCTCCTGAGTGGGCTCGGCACGGCCGTAGAAGCGGGCGGTCTCCAGGGCGATCCCCGCCACCCAGCGGTGCCACGACTCGGAGAGCTTCTCGCGGGTGTCCTCGTGGCGCATCGCGTAGAGCCACGACTCCAAGTGCAGCAGCACGTCGTCCGCGGGGAGCGCCTGGATGCCCGTCACCCATTCGTGCGGATCGGTGCCGGCGGAGGCGAAAAGCGAGCCGGCCCCGGGGACGGAGCGCATGCCGGTGTCGAGGCGGTCGACGATCTCCAGGAACAGGGCCTCTTTCGATGGGAACGACGAGTAGAACGCGCCCTTCGTGTACCCGGCCTTCTGGGCGATGTCGCTGACGGAGGCGCCGTCGTAGCCCTGGGCGGCGAAGATCGAGCGCCCGGCCTCGAGCAGGCGCGCCCGGGTCTCCTCGCTCCTGCGGCGGCGCCCGTCCTGCTTCCCGGACACGCCGCTGACGGCGCGCGAGGCCGAGGCCAGGTCGCGGGCCGCCTGGTCGAGCGACGCCGCCACCGCGCTCTTGCTGGTGCCGAAGGCGTCGCCGCTGGCCGAGCCCACGGCGCGCGAGAAACGGGTGACCGCCTCGTTGAGGGCGCGGACCGCATCCCTGATGTCGTCGTTAGCGGTGGGGGTGGCCTCCGGGGCGCTGCCCGCGCCACCGTGGTCCTCGAGCGTGGGGGCGGTACGGCGGTTGGTCATACCGTCCATTGTAAAGGAGGTTCCCGTGAACCATGTGCGCGGTCCCTCAGCGCGCCCCCGGGGGACTGCACCGCGACGGCGCGGGGAGGCGATCGACGCTGGCCACGAGGCGCTCAACAACGTCCGCCTCCACGCGGGCTCCGACGCATCGGACCCTGGCAGGCCCGCCCAGTGCCGCGTCGCACTGGTCTTCGAAGGCGGCGCGGTGCGCGTGACGATCACCGACACGGGCGCGGCTTCGACCCGGACCGGCCAACCGGGCTGCGCCACGGGATCCGCGACTCCATCGTGGCCAGGATGGAGGCGGTCGGGGCAGGGCGTCCCTGGCCTCGCGCCCCGGCGGGGGGACGCGGGTCGTCCTGGAGTGGAGCGGTCCCCGGGACAAGCAGGTCAAGCGCGGACCCGTCCTGGACGCGCTCGTGTTCACCTTCTTCTTGGGGCACGTCGTCACCTTCGTCTTCTGGCTGCTCCTCACATCCCGGTCGGGCGCTGCGACGACCGCGATCGAGGAGGCACTCGAGGCCGAGGACGAGGCGCGCCTGGCGGGCGAGGAGCAGCTGACGCTCAACGCCGTCATGGCCGCCGGACTCGCCGACTACGGCCAGGGCGCGTCCTTGCGCGCTCCGCGCGCCCTCAGGGTACGGCGATGTGGCCGGGCGCGGTGCCCGCCAGCTCTTCGACGACGACGCCGTTCGAGTTCACGGCCATCGTGGGGCCGTCGGTCGCGGCGACGACGACGGCGGTGCCCGCCTGAGCGGCGTGCAGCGCGATGTCAGCGGCGTGGAACTGCTTCTGCAGGTAGCCGTAGGTGGCGTCGTCGAGGGGCACGTAGGCGGCCTGCGCTCCCCGCAGGCGCTCCACGACGTCCGGGTAGTGCAGGTCGTAGCAGATGTAGGACGTGGCCCGGTGGCCGGACAGGTCCGCGGTGTTCGCGGTATCGCGGGGCTCGCCGACCTCCTCGTCCGGCGCGAGGTGCTTCTTGTAGTTCGACAGCGCCTCGCGCCCGGTGGAGGCGTCGATGACGACCGTTTTCTTGTAGACCGCGCCCCCGTCCGCCTCGGCGGTGTGGTACACGATGTTCACCCCGTTGTCCGAGGCGAAGGCCGCGATGCGCGCATGGGCGGAGGCGGGGACCGAGTTCTCCGGCCACACGACCGTGGTGCCCTGCGCGGGGGCGGCGCCCGCTGCGGCGAGCGTCGCGGCCATGAGGGAGTCGACGTCCTCCTCGGTGGCTGGGGCGTCCACGCCTCCCCGCGTCATCTGCTGGAGGGCGAGAGCGGGCGGGATGGGGCGCGCGGGCAGGTTCCAGGCCACCGCGTCCAGGCAGACGACGGCGAGCGCCACGCCGCCGAAGGCCAGGGCGGCCGCGCGCGCCGAGGAGCGCAGCAGCGCCCACGCGACGACCGCGCCGCCGAGCAGCACCGCGCCCTCCAGCGCGGCCTCGCCGCCGAATCCCCCCAGCCACACGAGGCCGGGGTTGCGCCACACGCCGTAACCCAGGTGGGGGATCCACCAGTCCTCGGTGACGGGCAGGCGCATTCGCGCCCACGTGAGGACCACCCACGCGGCCGAGAACGCCAGCCACACCCCTGGCACGCCGATTCGGTCGCGCAGCGCCGCCAGGTGGAAGAGGTTCGCCTGCAGCAGCGCCCACCCGATGCTCGCGCCGACGGCGACGCCCACGGACATGAAGGAGTAGTACCAGTAGGTCGTGGGGACCAGCCACGCCAGGGCGAAGCACGCGCCCACCGCGTAGGCGTGGCGGGCACGGACGCGGGCGAGCAGCCAGAACACGGGCGCCAGCGCCAGCGGGGCCAGCAACTGGCCGGACCAATGGGGGCAGAACGTGGCCGCCGCCAGCACCAGGCCGCTGGCGGCCCCGATCAGCGCACCGCGGCGCAACGGGGGCGCGGTCGTCTCGTACTCCATGTCGCAACTGTACATGACCGGTGCCCCGGGGCCTGTGACAGCGGTTGTCCGGCGAGGGGCCGTCGCCCGCCCGCCGCGGGGACGGCGCGGTCCTCGGGCGCGGCGGCGCCCACCGGGAGGAGCCCCGTTGCCGCCGGCCCGCGCCGAGGCGCCGCGCCCGCCCCGACACGCCCGGCTCCGCCCGGCTTTCGCCCCGGCCGCCGACCTGGCACCATCGGAGGGTGAGCGAGAACGACAGCGAATCAGCGCCCGCCGCCCCTGCCTCGTCGGCGGGCCGGCCGCAAGAGCACAACCCCCTGCTGCTGCAGGCCTTCGCGTGGGACCTGCCAGCCGATTCCTCGCACTGGCGGCTGCTGGAGGCGAACGCTCCCCTGGCCGCCGAGTACGGGGTGACCTCCGTGTGGCTGCCGCCCGCCTACAAGGGCAAGCGCGGGGCCGAGGACGTCGGATACGGCGTCTACGACCTCTACGACCTGGGCGAGTTCGACCAGAAGGGCTCCGTCGCCACCAAGTACGGCACCAAGGACGAGTACCTGCGGGCTGTGGACGCCCTGCACCGCGCAGGCATCGGGGTCGTCGCCGACATCGTCCTCAACCACAGGATGGGCGGCGACGCCACGGAGGACGTGCGCGCCACGCCCATGGACCCGGCGGACCGCTGCAGGGCGCTCGGGGAGGCGGAGTGGATCACGGCGTGGACGCGCTACACCTTCCCCGGGCGCGGCTCCGCCTACTCGGACTTCGTGTGGGACTGGACGCGCTTCCACGGCTGCGACTGGGACGAGCGGCGGCGCCAGCGCGGCGTGTGGCTCTTCGAGGGCAAGCACTGGAACGACAACGTCAACGCCGAGCTCGGCAACTACGACTACCTGATGGGGTGCGACGTCCACGTCACCGATCCCGAGGTGAGCGCCGAGCTCGACCGGTGGGGGCGCTGGTACGTGCGGACCACGGGCGTGGACGGCTTCCGCCTGGACGCCGTCAAGCACGTGGGCTCCGACTTCTTCTCCCGCTGGCTGACCGAATTGCGCCGCTCCACGGGGCGGGAGCTGCCCGCAGTGGGGGAGTACTGGTCGGGCGACGTCGCCGAACTGGAGCGCTACCTCGAGCAGGTCCCGCACATGAGCCTCTTCGACGTGCCCCTGCACTTCCGCCTGCACGACGCCTCGGTGTCGGACGGGAACATGGACCTGTCGCGGATCTTCGAGCGCACACTGGTCGGATCCGACCCCGCGCGGGCCGTGACCTTCGTGGAGAACCACGACACGCAGCCCGGGCAGTCGCTGGCGTCGACTGTGGCGCCTTGGTTCAAACCGTCCGCCTACGCGCTCATCCTGCTGCACGAGGCGGGACTGCCCTGCGTGTTCTGGGGGGATGTTTTCGGGACGCCCGAATCCGGGGGGCTCCCCGCAGTCTCCGAGCTGCCCGCCCTGGTGCTCGCGCGCCGCTTCCTGGCCTACGGGCCCCAGCACAACGCCTTCGACGACCCCGACGTCGTGGGCTTCGCGCGCGAGGGGGACAGTGCGCACCCGTCGTCGGGATGCGCCGTGGTGTTCTCCGACCGCCTCGCGGGCGTGAAGCGCCTTGTCGTGGGCGAGCGCCACGCCGGGTCCACGTGGGAGTGCGTGATCGGCGGGCACCCGCCGGTCGTGGTCGGCCAGGACGGCGCGGTCGAGATCCCCGTCAACGACGGCGGGCTCAGCGTGTACGCCCCCGCCGGCGCAGTGCCGTTGCTGCGGCCCCGAGGGCGGCTCGTCCGGGCCGGGGGCGGGGCGGACTGAGGCCGGCGCCGGGCGCGGTTGAGCGGTGCTGCGCCCACCGCGCCGCCTCCTAAAGGCGGAGGGCTGCCTCCAGCCCCTGGCGGTTGACGAAACTCGTGTGCGTCCCCGCCGAGCCGCACGCCCACGCGCCGCCGACGGCGCCAGCGCGGCCCGCCTCGGCGAGCGGGCGCCCCATCAGGCGCGCGTGGAGGAACGCCGCGACGAAGGAGTCGCCCGCCCCGTTGGAGTCGACGGCGGGCCTGTCCGGCAGAACCGCGGCGGCCACCCGGATCGGCGAGTCGGGGGCGGCTCTGCTCCAGATCCTCGCCCCGCGCTCCCCGTCCATGACGACGACGGCTCCGGCCCTGCCGCACGAGAAAACGTCCGCGACGACCCCGGCCTCGTCGGCCAGGGCGGTGGCTGAGACGAACACGGTGTCCGCGCTGTACGCGAAGTCGCGGTGGTAGTCGGAGCGGCCGTCCCAGTCGTGCAGGTCGGTGGAGGTGGTGGCGCCGGACCCCAGGGCGTCCGGCAGGGCGCGGCGGGCCCAGTCCATGATCGACACGTGGACGTGGCGGGTCCGTCCGAGCCAGTCGCGCCACAGGGCGGGGTCCGGTTCGAACCCGTCCGCGCGGGCGTCGTAGAGGGAGAGCCTGCGCCCGTCGGGGGCGACCAGGTTGACGGAGCGGCGGGTGCCCGCGGTGTTCGTCGCGAACGACGCGGGGATGCCGTCGTGCTCGAAGGAGGAGCGGATGAGGGCGCCCTCGGGGTCGTCCCCGATCACGTCCACTACCGCCGCACGCATTCCCAGGGCGTGGGCGCCGCGGACGACGCCGTTCCCCGTGTGCCCGAGGAGTGTGCGCACGGGGGGCACCATCAGGGAGTCCGCCTGGGGGAGGGGGAGCGCGGGGACGCGCACCACGGTGTCGACGCCGACGCCTCCGATGACCAGGATATCGAGGGATTCCATGGCCCAACCGTAGCGGATGGCGGAGTGTGCTGTCGTGAGCTTGGAGGCCGGGCACCGTCGGCGCCGGATCTCAGCGCCTCGGCGCGGACGTGGACTCGCGGATGACGAGTTGCGGGTCGAAGGAGCGGTGCTCGATGGCGGGGGAGTCCCCCTCGCCGGCGCGGGGGTCGGCCAGCAGCAACTCGACCGCCGCCATGCCCAGCTCCTCCATCGGCTGGCGGATGGTCGTCAACGGCACGGAGGTCTGCGAGGCGAGGGCGATGTCGTCGAAACCGACCAGGGAGACATCGGCGGGAATGCGTATCCCGGCGTCGCGCAGCGAGGACATGACGCCGAAGGCGATGAGGTCGTTCGCGCAGAAGACCGCTGTCGGGTGCCCGTCGTCCCCGTCGGGGCCGGTGCGGCCGGCGCGCCCGTCCTGCGCGCCGTTGGAACCGGGGCGGCCTGGGCCCCGGCCGTCTCCGTCCGCTCCGCCCGGGGCGCCGTCCCCGCCCTGCGCGTCGCCCGCGCCCGCCCCCAGGCCCCGCGCCGCCAGCCATTCCCCGGCGAACTCCCGTCCGGCGCGGGCGGTGAAGTCCGCGACGGAGACCACGTCGAGCGCGACCGATCCGGTCCCCGTCAGCTTCTCCCAGTGCGCGATCGCGTCGCGGACGCCGAGCAGGCGCTGCCGCGCCTGGCGCACGTGGGCGGGGCCGTTGACGAAGATGATGCGCCGGTGCCCCAGGGCCAGCAGGTGCTCGATCGCCAACGACGCGCCCGCCCGGTCGTTGACGGCGATGCTCGACATGTCCGACGGGGTGTCCGGGGTGTCGAAGAGGACCACGGGGATCCCCTGGGCGACGAGCTCGTGGGCCGCCTCGAGTTCCGAGTCCGCGGGGGTGAGCAGGACGCCGCGCACGGCCTGCCGGGCCATAGTGCGCAGCAGTTGGGCCTCCTCTGCCACCGAGGCGTGGGTCGAGGACAGGGTCATGACGAAGCCCGCTTCGCGCAGGCAGCGCTCCATGCCCGAGGCGGCCTCCATGAAGAACGGGTTGTTGAGGTCGAAGACGGCGACGGCCACCAGGGGGGAGGTCCCCCGTCTGAGGGCCTGGGCAGTGGGGTTGGGGACGTAGCCGAGCCGCGCGATCGCGTCCTCGACCCGTTTGCGCACTTCGGGACTGACGCTCCCGCGCCCGTTGATCACATTCGACACGCTCCCCACGCTGACTCCGGCCAGGGTGGCGACGTCCTTGACCCCGGGGGCCTTCCCCCCGGGCCGGGCCGGGCCGGGGCGGCGCGGCGCCTTCGGCGGGTCTTGGTCCGAACGCTGGGTCGCCTGGGTCCGAGGGGTCATTGGCTCCGCTTCCGTCGCGCGTGGAGTGAGAATCGAGGATGAATCGTTCATATTAGTACATTCGCGCCCCCTTGTTCCGCGTTATTCCGCAGGGCGCGGCGGGGTTCTGTGGCCGAGTTGACAGGATCCGTCCGCCATGACACACTTCTGACCACTGAATCGTTTCATTCCTCAGTGCGGAGGTGAACCATGACACGTGACACCGTCGAACCCATTGTGTCGCTGCAGCACGCGGTGAAGCGGTTCGGCAGCTTCACGGCGATGAGCGACGGGTGCATCGACCTCTTCCGCGGGCAGATCCACGCCCTGGCGGGCGAGAACGGCGCCGGGAAGTCGACCCTGGTCAAGGTGCTCGCAGGAATCCACCGGCCCAACGGAGGGCGCCTCCTGCTCGACGGGGAGCCAGTGGCGTTCAAGAGCACCGCGGAGTCCAAGGCCGCCGGGATCTCCGTCATCTACCAGGAGCCCACGCTCTTCCCGGACCTGTCCGTCGCGGAGAACATCTACGTGGGCCGCCAGCCCCGGGGCCGCTTCGGCATGATCGACCACGCCGCGATGCGCGCCGACGCGCAGCGCCTCTTCGACCGCCTCGAGGTCGCCATCGACCCGGCGGTGCCCGCCGAGGGGCTGTCCATCGCGGACCAGCAGATCATCGAGATCGCCAAAGCGATCTCCTTGGACGCGCAGGTCCTCATCATGGACGAGCCCACGGCCGCGCTGTCCGGGCACGAGGTGGAGCGGCTCTTCGCCATCGCGCGCTCCCTGCGCGACCGCGGCGCGGCGCTCATGTTCATCTCCCACCGCATGGACGAGATATACGACCTGTGCGACCGGATCACGATCATGCGCGACGGGCGCTACGTGTCCACGCGAGTCCTGGCCGAGACCGACCGCGCCCAGCTGGTCAAGGACATGGTCGGCCGCGAGGTCGACCAGCTCTTCCCCAAGCTCGAGGCCCCGATCGGCGAACCAGTGCTCCGCGTCGACGGGCTCACCCGCTACGGGGCCTTCGAGGACGTCTCCTTCGAGTTGCGCTCCGGCGAGATCCTCGCCCTCGCGGGCCTCGTGGGCGCGGGGCGATCCGAGGTGGCGCGCGCGGTCATGGGGATCGACCGCGCCGACGCCGGCTCGGCCACCGCCTTCGGCGAGCCCCTCAAGCTCGGCGACACCGCGGCGGCGATCCGCGCGGGCCTGGCGTTCGTGCCCGAGGACCGGCGCAAGCAGGGGCTCGTCATGGACCTGTCGGTCGCGCGCAACACCACCCTCACCCTGCGCGACAAGCTGGCGAAGTGGGGCATCATCGACGCCCGGGCCGAGGCGCGCGCCGCCCAGGAGTGGACGCGGACCCTCGAGGTCAAGGCCGCCAGCCAGCACTCGCCCGCCTCCTCCCTGTCCGGCGGGAACCAGCAGAAGGTCGTCCTGGCGAAGTGGCTGGCGACGGATCCGAGGATCCTCATCGTCGACGAACCCACCCGCGGCATCGACATCGGCACGAAGGCGGAGGTCCACCGCCTGCTGTCGACGCTGGCGCGCCGGGGGGTGGGCATCCTCATGATCTCCTCCGAGCTGCCGGAGGTCATGGGAATGGCGGACCGGGTGCTCGTCATGTGCGAGGGCCGCGTCACCGCCGAACTCGAACGCGCCGAGGCGACCGCCGAAGCGATCATGACGGCGGCGACCGACCACACGAAGGCGGCATCATGACCACCACCGCTCCCTCCAACGATGCCCCCGCCCCGCCCCGGGCACCCGCCGCGCGCAGCGCCTTGCGCTCCCTGGCGTCCCTGCGCGAGGCGCCGGTGCTGGTCGCCCTGGCCCTCCTCGTCCTGGCCACATGGGCGCTCAACCCGCGCTTCCTGACACCGCAAGGAATCAAGGACCTGTTCCTCAACGCCACCATCGCGATGCTCATGGCCGCCGGGCAGTCCCTCATCATCCAGTCCGAGGGCGTGGACCTGTCGGTCGGCTCGATCCTGGGAGGCTCCGCCTTCCTCACGGGCGTGCTCTTCGCGTCGGCGCCCGGGGTCCCGATCATCGCCGTGTTCCTCGCCGGAACCGCCCTGGGCGCGGCGCTCGGCGCGGTCAACGGGCTCCTGGTCACCCGGGCGCGGGTGCCCGCGATGGTCATCACCCTGGGCACCCTCTACGTCTTCCGCGGAGCGCTCAACTGGTGGGCGGGCTCCACCCAGTACTTCGCGGGGGACAGGCCCCAGGCCTTCGGGGACCTCGGTGTCGCCACCGTCATGGGCTTCCCCTTGCTCACACTGCTCGCTGTGGCCGTCATCGCGGCGATCTCCCTGTTCCAGCGCTATGCGCGCTCGGGGCGCGACCTCTACGCGATCGGGTCGGACCGCGCCGCCGCGGCCGTGTACGGCATCCCCGTGGGGAGCCGCGTCCTCATGGCCTTCATCGTCAACGGGGCGATGGTCGGCCTCGGCGGCGTCCTGTACGCCTCGCGCTTCAACTCGGTCGGGGCGACGACCGGGAGCGGCATGGAGCTCGACATCGTCGCCGCCTGCGTCGTCGGCGGCGTCGCCATGACCGGCGGCGTGGGAACCGCCTACGGCGCCGCCATCGGGGCCCTGCTGCTCAACACGATGACGTCCGCGCTCACCGCGATCGGCGTCGACAAGTTCTGGCAGAGGGCCGTCGTCGGCGCCCTCATCCTGGTTGCCATCGTCATCGACCGGGTCTCGACGGTCCGCCGGCGCGAGTCCCTGCGCAAGGAAGGAGGCGCATCAGCATGAGCCGGACACCGAACACCCCGGCGGAGGGCTCGGGAAGGAGGGCGCCGGGCGCCCTGCGGCGCATCGCCGCCTCCAGGGACGCCAAGATGACGCTGGTCCTGGCCCTGGTGGTCGTGGCCGCCCTGGTCCTGGTCCCCCGATTCGGACAGCCGCGCACCCTCACGTTCCTCACGCTGGACGTGGCGGCCACACTCCTCATGGCCCTGCCGATGACCCTGGTCATGATCAACGCCGATATCGACCTGTCCGTCGCCTCGACGGCCGGCCTGGTCAGCGCCGTGATGGGGGTCCTCGTCCAATCGGGGACGGGCTTGTGGGCGGTGGTCGCCCTGTGCCTGCTGATCGGCGTGGCGTGCGGCCTGTTCAACGCGGTCATGACGGCCTACGTCGGACTCCCGGCGCTCGCGGTCACGATCGGCACGCTCGCCCTCTACCGCGGCCTCGCACTGGTGGTCATCGGCGACCAATCGATCTCGGCCTTCCCCGAGTGGGCGACGGAGGCCGTCACCGGCTCCTTCGGCAAGACGGGGATCCCCTACATGATCGTCCCCCTGGCGCTGGCGGTCGCCCTCTTCGCCGTCCTCCTCCACATGACGCCCTATGGGCGGGGGCTCTTCGCCCTCGGCCACTCCAAGCAGGCTGCGGAGTTCGTCGGCATCGACACGAGGCGCGCGCGCCTGATCGCCCTGGTCCTGTCGGGCGCGATGGCCGCCCTGGCCGGCGTGTACTGGACCCTGCGCTACTCGGCGGCCAAGGCCGACAACGTCGAGGGCCTGGAGCTGGTCGTCATCGCGGCGGTCGTCTTCGGGGGCGTCAGCGTCTTCGGCGGCAAGGGCTCCGTGTGGGGCTCCGTGTGCGGCGTCTTCACCGTCGGCGTCCTCAACTACGCACTGCGGCTCAACCGCATCCCCGATGTGGTCCTGGTCATGGTGACCGGGCTGCTGCTCATCGCCTCCGTGGTCGCCCCGTCGATAGCGTCGGCGTGGTCGCAGTGGCGCTCCCATCGAACACCGATAACACCCAACACCACCGGCGCCCAGGGCGCCTAGCGGAATCGCGCGCGACTCCGCGACCCACCACCGGCGCCTGAGGGCGCCTGAAAGGAAGACACCGATGTCTCTCACGAAACGCGGCGCGACCGCGCTGGCGGCCCTGGTCCTCGCTGCCTCGACGGCGGTGGCCGCATGCGGCGGGGGCTCCGGCTCCCAGGCGTCCGGCGGCTCAGGGGCCACCCCCGCGGGCGGCGCCTACGACGTCTCCTCCAAGACGATCACCTTCATCCCCAAGCAGCTCAACAACCCCTTCTCCGACGTCATGCTCGGCGGGGGCAAGGACGCGGCGGCCGAACTGGGCTTCGCCGAGGCGCACGTCGTCGGCCCGCTGGAGGCGTCGTCCTCCTCGCAGGTCTCGTTCATCAACTCCGAGGTCCAGGCGGGCACCAGCGTCATCGTGCTCGCGGCGAACGACCCCGACGCCGTGTGCCCGGCGCTGAAGGACGCGAGGGGCGCGGGCAGCAATGTCATCACCTTCGACTCCGACGCCTCGGCCGACTGCCGCGACCTGTTCATCAACCAGGTCGAGTCCAAGCAGGTGGCGCTGACGATGCTGGAGATGGTGTCGGAGCAGACCGGCGGCTCGGGCAAGGTCGCGATCCTGTCGGCCACTGCGAACGCCACGAACCAGAACACGTGGATCCAGTACATGGAGGACGAGATCGCCTCCAACGCCAAGTACAAGGACATCTCCATCGTCGCGAAGGTGTACGGCGACGACGACGACACGAAGTCCTTCCAGGAGGCCCAGGGCCTGTTGCAGGCCCACCCCGACCTCGACGCGATCGTGTCCCCGACGACGGTGGGGATCGCCGCGACTGCGCGCTACCTGTCGACCTCCGACTACAAGGGCAAGGTCGCCCTGACCGGCCTGGGCCTGCCCAATGAGATGCGCTCCTTCGTCAAGGACGGCACCGTCAAGGAGTTCGCCCTGTGGGATCCCGCCCAGCTCGGCTACGTCGCCGCCTACGCGGGCGCGGCGCTGGAGAGCGGGGCGGTCAAGGGCGAGGTCGGCGAGACCTTCACCGCCGGCACTCTCGGCGAGCGCACCATCGAGGAGGGCAAGACCGTCGTCGTGGGCGACCCGGTGCGCTTCAACGCGGACAACATCGACAACTACGACTTCTGACGTCGTCTCTGACGGGGTTGGTGGGTGCGCTCGTTGTGCCCACCAACCCCGTCTTCGTGCCGTGAATCCGCGCGCCATGTGGTGCCCTGCTTGCCGAATGAAACGATTCACAATAGAATAGACACAACCAATTTCCGTTCAACGATGAAGGAATTTCCCATGAGCGATACCCCATCGCTGACCCACACGCTCTCCACGACGAGCCAAGCGAGCCCCCACCGAGCCTGCTTCCTCCTGCGTGTCCGCCCCGAGAAACTCGCCGAATACGCCGACGTGCACCAGCGTGTCTGGGACGAGATGCGCCAAGCCCTGAGCGATGCAGGGTGGCGCCACTACTCCCTGTTCCTCGACCCGGACACCGGCCTCGTCGTCGGCTATTACGAGGCAGACGATGCTCGAGAGGCCGCCGCATCCATGGAAAACCTCGAGGTCAACACGCGCTGGCAGTCCGAGATGGCCCAGTACTTCCAACCGGACGGGGGCGGCAGTGCCCACTTCCTCAGCCAATACTTCTACCTCGCCTAATCGCCCACTGAGGCAGAGCCCCAAAGGGACATCCCGGCCTCGTCAATCCACACCCCACACGTCGAAGGAGACGCCATGACCATCCACCTGTCCGACCTGCCTGAAAGTGCTCGCAGCCTCCTGCGCGACCAGACAATCGAGCTCCCGAGCTGGGCCTTCGGTAACTCCGGAACCCGCTTCAAGGTATTCCCGAGCCCCGGCACCCCGCGCAACGCCTACGAAAAGATCGATGACGCGGCACAGGTCCACCGGTTCACGGGCATCACCCCGCGGGTGTCGCTACATATCCCGTGGGATGTGGTCGACGACTTCTCCGACCTTGCGGAGCACG
>ERZ773059.489-NODE-489-length-21447-cov-4.162678_pt1 | contig 21447 bp, 18 predicted proteins | sample MGYA00580514_ERZ773059 | MGnify/ENA primary metagenome ERZ773059 (study PRJEB29015, sample SAMEA2737981) | human oral metagenome | biome: human oral; feature: human-associated habitat; material: dental | place: China | collected 2056 ...
TACATAATAAAAAATATTTAAAATAAATATGACTGTCACCTTGATCAAGTACTCAAATTTAAGACCTATCAGCACTTTATTTTGAAGATGACAGTCAAAATACATACACTATCAGGAAAATAGTTTAATCAGCTTACTTTCTATATTATTATAATAAAGTTTTCCCATAAATCCGGCAATCGGTATCATGCAAACTGCATATATAAATAAACTCAAGGCTGCATTTATATTCAAAGCCCAATTAAAAGCAAAAAAGTTGATAAGGGATTTAACTACAAATAATGAAAATGCCTGCATAATAAATATAGAATAACTATATTGAGAATAAGTCTCAAAAAGCCGGCTTATACTTACAAACTTGTTTTTCAAATATTTTACCGCCTTCAGTATATAGTCTATAAATGCTGCCAACAAGCTCAGTACTGCAAGTGTATACTGCTGGAACATAATATTGGGCGGAAACTTATTAAGTTGCATATCAAGTCCCAAGTTCATTGTACTTCGTATAAAGTATACCGATATAAAGCAGGCTACAGATATGCCTATACAAATAAGCCTTTTATACATGCTGTTATTCTTAATAATATAATTATAAAATACACCTGTATACACCCAGAATATATACACAAAAACATAATTCCAAAAAGAATCCTTACCTGTGTTGTAAATTATACCTGCATATATCAATATATAAAAAACTATGTATCCGAAAATATTTTCTTTTATACATTTATTATACTTTTTCAGCAGCGGATACACGGCTATTAAAAAGCAATAGCAAGGTAAAAACCACAGCATAGAGTTTGCAAATTCCGGAACACCTATCTCAAATGAACTCATTATAAGCAAATTGATCAGTCTGCTTGCTCCGCTTAATCCGTAAGCTTCCAAAGTAAAAATCCAACAAACAAAAGCATAGAATATATATGGTATATAAACCCTTTTCAGTCTTCTTAATACAAACTTACCGTACACCGATGTATCGGAGTCTCTATTACTTGCACCCATAACAAAAAACATTACAGGCATCTCTATCAACAGCCAAGAAACGATCTTCATCGACATCGGATCTGTAAATACATTGGTCCAATATATACAATGCACGAAGCTTATCCAAAGCATACCCAAGGCTCTTATTATGTCTAAATCTTCATCTCTCTTTTGCATAGTTATTTGATAGATGAACCCAGTCTCTCGCCGATATTTCCACCCGGATGGTTAAGAGCAAAGCTCTCTCTGCTGATATTAAATCTGTTAGCCAGCTCAATCGCCAATCCCTGTAAAACAATTAAGAAAACAGTGGTTGAATTGTTAGGAACTATATCCCATTGATCGCCTTCGTGTTCAAGATTGATATACAAACTTTCATGTGTTAAATCGTATGACTTGGCTTTTTCATTGCATGAAAGAGACCATGTATCACAATTTCTTTTCTGCAAATGGTGGCACAGTACTAAAGTCTCTGCTGTATTACCGCTTTTAGACAGCAGAATAACCACATCTTCATCCTTTACTATGCCCAAATCCCCATGAACTGCCGTATTGGTATGTAAAAAACTTGCAGGTAAGCCGTATGAGCTCATAGTACCCACAAACTTTTCACATATGGGAACATTCTTTCCAAGACCTGATGCTATTATTTTTCCGCCTTTTTCTATAGCCTTGTAACAATGTGATAACAGCTTCTCATACTGCTGCTCATCAATAGAAGCTATTGCTCTTTCCAATATCCTAAAATTTTCCTCATAATATTTAATCATATCAGACCCTCCTATTTATATATTTTTTATCTTAAATATTTTTTACCTTAACACTCAACTACTTATAAAAATATTCTTTTATCTGCTTTTCCATTATTGAGTTATAATCTTCCCCATATGTATATGATTTAGACCACTCAACTACCCTGCTTACTGCATCTTCTATGTGAATTTTAGGTTTCCATTGAAGTTCCGCCTTTATTTTAGAACAATCCAGCTTTAAAAAATTAGCCTCATGAGGTCCGTCAACAGAAATATTTTTCCAAGATATACCCTCTCCCCATTTTTCACAAAATACATCTACCAGTTTCCCTGTGCTTACACAATCTTCATCATCAGGTCCAACATTATAAAAACCGGACTTTGAAAAATCTTCGTACTGAGACTTGACTATAAGTAAATACGCAGACAAAGGTTCAATTACATATTGGTATGGTCTTATCGAATTGGGATTTCTTACCTCAATTTCCATATTCATGGAAGCTGCTCTTACACAATCCGGTATTATTCTATCCTTCGAAAAGTCTCCTCCACCTATTACATTTCCTGCTCTTGCAGTTGACAGCGGTAGTTTATGAACATCAAAAAAAGCTTTTTTATAACTATGAGTTACTAATTCTGAGCAAGACTTACTATTTGAATAGGGATCATAACCATCCAGATTGTCAACCTCTCTATATCCATATACCCATTCTTTATTTTCATACACTTTATCTGTTGTTACATTTAATACAGATCTTACCGAGTCAATATTTCTAACACACTCTAAAATATTGACCGTTCCCATAACATTAGTCTCATATGTATACACAGGATCTATATATGACTCTCTTACAAGAGGCTGTGCAGCCATATGTATAACTATCTCCGGATTGACTTCCTTAATTACATGCATCAAATATTCCCTATCTCTTATATCCCCTGTATAAGATTTTATATGTTTTTCAACAGAGCTTAATTGAAAAATATTGGGATTAGTAGGAGCCTCCAAACTATAACCGATAACATCCGCTCCTGCCATAACAAGTATCTTTGCAAGCCAAGTTCCCTTAAATCCGGTATGACCTGTTATAAATACTTTTTTATTCTTAAAAAAATCCAACATGATTAAACCTTTCATACAACAGTATCTATTTATTTAGAATTAAATGCCCATAGCTTATTTATTAAAAAGTTTATAGGTATACCCAGTATCATATTAATAAGAGGTGCTATTAATTTAGATACATTCAATATATCCACTAAAATATATGAAAATACATTATTTAACACCAACCCTGTAAATGCATATGATAAATAGGTTTTTATCAATGAAATAAAATGATTTCTTTTTTCTCCTTTGGCAGTTTTAAAAACATATTTACTGTTCCAATAATATGACCACAGCACACCAAATATAAAAGATGACATATTACCTGCAAAATAATCCCATCCCACATTATAATCCTTTAACAGTATCAAGGTTACTATGTTGGCTATATATCCCACTACAGTATTACTTAAACCTACAATTATAAATTTAATAAACTGGTACATATCATCCAAAATTTTAGGCTCAATATCTATTCTAATAATACCAAAGCTCTTTTTTAATATATTCTTTATAAAATTGTCCATACATTATTTATAATACACCCTTATATCTGAAATTGTTGTAATTTCTTTATATCTTCAATTATCAACTCAGGTTTTAAATGATTTCTCTCCAACACCTCATTTACATCATAACGATCCAAAAATTCTTTCTTCAATCCATAATTTAATACATTAACATTTTTATTTCCATAAAAGCCGGCTATCTTCTGTCCAAAGCCGCCATCCAAGACTCCGTCTTCCAAACTAATGATAAGTCCATGCTTATTTTTTAGTTCTGTAAGTAATTCTATATCCAATCCGGTAATATACCTTGGATTTATCAGCGTTGGTGTAAAATTAAACTCCTTTCTTATCAGTTCACAAAGCTCTTCTCCCATTTGAAAAAAATCACCTAAAGCCAATACCGCTACCTTTTCGCCATCTACAACAAGTTTATACTTATTCAGCTCTCCATAATCCTTGTCAACTGCATATTTGCTGTTAAATACCCCATTCCTCGGTGCTCTCACTGCTACAGGATGTGTTTGTTGCTCAATACTCCAATCAAGCATTGCGATGAATTCCTGTTTGTTTGTTGGCGCCAGATATACAAGATTAGGTATATTTGACATCATAGGTATATCAAAAATACCTATATGTGTCACATCGTTACTTGCATATACCGAGGCATTTACTACCAATAATGTCGCTGAAAGCTTGTTTATACATAATTCCTGTGATATTTGGTCGTATGTTCTTTGGAAAAATGTGGACATTGTTGCAAAAACCGGCTTACAACCGTTTTTTGCTAAACCGGCAGACATAGAAATAGCGTGTTCTTCAGCAATTCCTACATCAATAAATTGCTTACCTGCCATATCCCTATACTCTTTTTTAAAAGACAATGCATCAGGTACTGCAGCTATCATAGTTACAACCTTCGGATCATTTTTCATTTTATCAAGCAAATAATCTCTTATTATTATATCATATCGCTCGGAATTTATTTGTTCTTTTTCTACTCCCGTCTTTATGTCAAAAGGTCTTACCCAATGCGTCCTCTCTTGATTCTCCTCTGCATATTGATAACCTTTACCTTTTACCGTGCAGATATGAATAAGTGAGCGCTTTCTTTTTCCTTTCACTTCATTTAAGGCATTTACAACATCTTGAATATTATTGCCATCCTTAACAAAGTAATATTCATAACCTAATGATTTAAATAGATTATTATTTGACTTTCCATTCGACTCTCTAAGTTCACTGAGAGACTTGTATATCCCGCCATGGTTCTCTGCTATAGACATTTGATTGTCATTAAAAACAACGGTTAGATTTCCTTCTATTTCGGTAGCCGCAAAATCCAATCCTTCAAATGCCTCGCCGCCACTTAAAGAACCGTCACCTATTACTGCTATGACATTCTCATCTGAGCCTTTAAGATCTCTTGCCTTAGCCAAACCGCTCGCAAGACTTATAGAGGTGGCAGTATGCCCTACTCTAAAATAATCATGCTCGCTTTCATCGGGATTTGTATAGCCGTTAGCTAAACCATAACTTTTTTCATCAGTAAATGCCAATCTTCTACCTGTCAGTATCTTATGTGTATAACATTGATGGGAAACATCAAATATAATTTTATCCTTGGGTGAATCAAACACATAATGCAAAGCGATAGTAGCCTCAACAAGACCCAAATTGGAACTTAAGTGCCCCCCCTTAAGAGAAGCCTTTTTTAATAAGGCTTCTCTTATTTCTTCAGCTAATTTATCACACTCTGCAATACTTAATTTTTTTAAATCCTTCGGACTGTCAATCTTTTCTATATACATTTTTTACCTCTATTACAACTTATCACAATAGTTATACTCTTCTCTATCAAGCAACGGATACATATCTTGACACGCATTTCCCTTAGGTAAACTTGGAGTTAAACTTATAGATGTGTCACATATTATCTCGTATAGTATTTGCTTATTCTTATCATCCACAGCAATATCTTCATCTTGGGTGTATTTTATACCATATGCTGCCGCTATTTTTGCAAAATCAGGTACGGAATACTCACTGTCTACATCTACATGAACCAATCTGTCTCCAAATATCTCTCTTTCATGATCTGCTATCATCCTTGATGCTTTATTATTTACCAATACTATTTTTATAGGAAGTTTCCACTGAACTATATATTGTAGTTCTTGAATATTATACTGAAGACCCTGATCTCCTATAATACATATCACTTCCTGTTTTGTAGCATAATAAACACCTATCGCCCTGCCCAAGGCTGTTCCTAAAGTTCCAAAAGCTTTAGAATGGTATACCTTTCCCTTGATCTTAACTTTTTCATATGCTCTGCAAAACCAAAACTCATGGTTTCCGACATCACAAACAAAGGTTTTGTTATCACCTGTTTTTTTGATAAAACTTTCCAATTTCAAAACAGGTTCTGTTACATCACAATTATAAAGTTTGTTTTTAAGTTCGTTACATATATTTAACCATTCAACATGTTCGTATGATTTTATATTTTCTTTATTAATATTCTCAATCAATACACCTGTATCAACAATAAAATCTTGTGCTCCCTCGATTTTTCTATTGAATACTTCAGAATCTATGTCCAGTCTGATTATTTTAGCGTTGTCAAGTATCGGCTTGAAACTTTGAGATTCTTTGGGAAAGGATAATTGATTCCCTACTACAATAATCAAATCTGCTTTGGAAAGTATAAAATTACTGTATCTAATCCCATGACTACCTACATAACCAAAATAATAATCTGAAGTATTAATTAAATCCTTAGATGCCCTGCTGGATAAAATAGGAATCTTAATTTTATCGGCAAGTCCTAAAATATCGGCATTTGTTGCACTGCTTCTCAGACCGTCACCTATTAATATTATCGGTCTCTTTGATTTGCTCAATGCCGATTTAATATTTTCTATAGCTTCTTCACTTTGCTCCATAGCGGTTAGTTTGTTATTTTTACTTATATTTTCAACATCTATTTCCATATTAAATAGTGATGAGGAAAAATCCAACAATACCGGTCCTTTTCTTCCCTCTGTAGCACAGCTAAATGCCATCTCTAAAGAAGAACTCACTTCTTCTAAATTATCTACATTAGCTGCATACTTCGTAATACCCGTAACCGCTTCTACTATATTTAATTCTTGTATATTCTGGGAGCGCATATTTTTGTGTTTTCTAAAACCATGTGCCGTAAAAAATATAACAGGTAATGATTCTTGATATGCTTCTGCAATACAGGTGAACATATTTGATATCCCCGGACCTCTTGTTGCATACGCAACTCCCAAGCCGTTAGTAGCCCAAGCATATCCGCAGGCTGCAAAACCTGCCATTTGTTCATGATAATTTAAATGTATACTAAAATCTTCTTGTTCTTGCATAGTATACATTAATCTAAGTATAACCCCTCCCGGTATACCAAAAGCATCTTTCACTCCTTTATCTAAAAGCCTTTTGACTATATATTCAGCAACTTTCATTTATACACTCTTTTCTTAATATCATTATATTAGGCATTCAAAATCTTTTTTAAGTTCTCAGGAGTATATCTGTGTCTTAATTCCTCAGGTACTTTTGAGAGTACATTATTTATCTCTACCAATGACATATTATGATGTAATCTCATCTCTATAGCATATTTATACGCAACACTATGTACTGCCGGTATCAATCTTACAGGTGAATATCCCCATGCTTCAATATCATGAGGTCTGAACTTATCCAATATTTCACATATTTCCAAAATACAGTTAAAGTCATATTTTGTTCCCAAATGCCTATTAAGGTAATCTACAATTACCTCCGTTTGCATGTTTCCGGCACCTTGCCCCATGCCGACTGCACAAGCATCTATAATAGTATCTCTACTGTTCAAATTTTCAATCACATACTTTACATTTATGAGAGCATTCTCCATATTATTATGGGCATGGAAACCTATTTTAACTTTTTTATCCAACTCTTTAGCATAAGCATTATACAGTCTATCTACATCGTGTTCATTCATATAACCGAAGCTGTCAACTATGTATAATGCGTACGCATTCATATTATTTGCCTCATATACCAAATACTTTATTTCATCATCCGTATATCTCATAGTCAACATAGGCTGTATAAATACTTTATACCCCTTTTTAGCCAATCCGGCACAATAATCAACTGATTTCTTTAATTCTGAATACCTCAAAATAACTCTGATACCTTCAACCAACTCCGGTGAGTATTCAGGTATCTTATCTAAAGAAGTATCAGGGTCAACATACAATCCTGTATACAATTGATTTTCAAATGTCTTTTTAGGCATATACTTTGATAATTCTTCAATATTGTTATAAATAGCAAACTTCTCCAGTCCATTATAACTGTCTGACATGCAACCTATTTCAATAATATCTATTCCGGCTTTACTGGATAAAGTTGCGATATCCCTTCTGTTTTCTTCTGTAAATATTTCTGTTTTTATTCCGTTTTTATTCAAATTTTCTAAAGCTTGCCCACCATCTCTAAGTGTGCAATCAAGTAATTGCAATGTGTTACTCATATTTTCATTCTTCCCTTTCTAGTGCATATATCTAATTAAAATTTCTCTTATACCTGCTTCTAAACTAAATTTAGGACTCCATCCCAAAGATTTTAACTTTTGGTTATCTAATCTCAATCCGGGTTTTCTTTCTTTATTTTCAGCAGCTATTTTTAATTGTATCTTATCTTCAGCTAACTCCTTGTTTGCTATTCTCACTATTATATCTGCAATCTCATCTATAGCTTTGAAATTTCCATTATCTCCATTAGATGAAATATTATAACTTTCTCCTGAAATACCCTTTTGTAAAAGAAGCAATAGTGCATCTACCACATCTTCTACATATATATTATCTCTCTTACCCATACCTGAATTATTAATAACTATATCCGAACCTTCTAAAGCTTTATTAATAAATTCATAAAACGCAGTATTGGGTTTATGCTTTGCATAGCCGTATACATAAGCTATTCTTACTATCAATACATCTACACCATATTGAGCATGGTACGCTCCTGCCATAACCTCCGCCATTCTCTTAGATTCTGAATACGGCGTATTGGGAGTATGTAACGCATCCGCTTTATAAGTATCTTCCTCCTTAGCTGTGAATTCAGCGTTAAAATGACTTCCATATACTGTTGCTGATGAGAACACCACTAACCTGCCCCTGCCTTGTTTTTTCAAATATTCAAGGCAGGACTCCAAACCTTTTAGATTAGCTTCTATAGTATCTAATGGCTTTGATATGATTTCAGTTGCTGCAATCGGACTGGCTGTATGAAAAATATAATCAACATTTTCTTTAAAATCTTTTGGCAATCCCTCAGCCACATTTGCAACTACATACTTAAACCCGGCTTTACCCTGCTCATCTGCAAATATATCCTCTATTTTCGTTTTACTTCTGCCCATTGCTATGACATTGGCACCTTCTAAGAGGAATCTTTTAGTTAAATGACTGCCGATCAAACCTGTTGCACCTGTTATAAGAATGTTTTTATCTCTAAATATTTCACCTGACATTACTTCTCCTCATCTTCAATAACTTCAAAGTTTATCCTTTCTCTTTCTACTACTAAAGGTCTTTTCATCACCCTACGATTTATCATGAGAATATATTCTCCCATAAATCCCATAAATATAAGTTGTACAGCTCCAAGAAAAAACATACCTATTAAAATAACAGGAACTCCGTAATCAAATTCATACCAATTAAGAAGCTTCATTACAAAATATACTATTGCAATAATCACACTGATAAAAGCAACTGCAAAACCGAAAAAAGTACACATTCTTAAACCTACTTTAGTGTAGGAAGTAAAGCTTCTCATTGCCATATCATACAATGTGAAAAATCTAATATGACTTTTTCCTGCTCTTCTTTTTTGTTGCACATACTCTATAGATTTTCGATTTCCCGCAAATTCTGCAACTACACCTCTTAAAAACGGAACCGAATCATCAAGGTTTCTTAGAATATCAACAAAGTTCCTATCAAAACATCCAAAACCGGTAAAGTGCTCTATGATCTCCGTATCCGATATTTTTTTAATTAATCTATAATAAATAGTTCTAAAATAACGGACTAACTTATTTTCTTGGCTTTCTGATTTTATAGCTGTTACAACATTATATCCCTTTTCCCATTCTCTAACCAACTTGTGTATCATTTCCAACGGGTCTTGAAAGTCTGCACAAAAAAGGATGGTGCAGTCTCCATCGGATTGCAGAAGTCCATAATAAGGAGAGCTGTCCGGACCGAAATTCTTTTCATTAAAAATCGCTTTTATTTTTTTATTTTCCTTACAAAGCTCTCTTATTATATTAGCGGTATTATCTTGGGAGTTATTATCAATAATCAATATTTCATAGTCATAATCACTTAGATTAAGCCTTATCTCCTCTACCACAGCTTCTGATACAGGGCGTATATTATCCTCTTCATTATATGTCGGTATAACTATACTTACCTTTTTCTTCATAATATTAATACCTAACTCCACTTCTTCCATGGTGCTGAACCCGTTTCAACCAACTTTTCCAATACGGCTTTTTCACGGGCATTATCCATACACTGCCAAAAACCCTTATGCATATATGACTTTAATTCACCTCTGTTTGCTAAATTTTCAAGCGGTTCTCTTTCAAAAACAGTAGTATCATCTTTTATTAAATCAAATATCTCCGGTTCCAAAACCATATAGCCTGCATTTATAGCCGCTCTGTCGGAAATATTCTTTTCCCTGAATGACTTAACAGTGTTATTACCTGTAATATCCAAGACTCCTTTTTGCTGCTCCTGTAACACTGCGGTTAAAGTTGCAATTTTCCCATGAGACTTATGAAACTCTACAAGCTTACTTATATTAACATCACAGACTCCATCCCCATAGGTCAACATAAAGGGTTCATCTCCAATATATTTTTGTATTCTTTTTACCCTTCCTCCTGTCATAGTATTAAGCCCTGTATCCACAACAGTAACCTTCCAAGGCTCTAAACTGGATTCATGTATTTCAACAACATTATCACCTTTTCTATGATCAAAACTCACATCGCTGCTATATAAGAACATATTTGAAAACCATTCTTTAATCATATGTTGCTTATAGCCTGCACATATAATAAACTCATCAAATCCATAATATAAATACTCTTTCATTATATGCCAAAGAATAGGTCTGTCTCCTATCTCGATCATTGGTTTAGGTTTAAATCTTGATTCTTCCGCTATTCTACTGCCCACTCCACCTGCTAAAATAACAACTTTCATGCTAAACCTCCTTTACAACGCAATATATACTTTATTTTTTTTCTTCTTTTGTATATTCCAATAAACTTAAATCCGCATTGTACTTAACAGACTTAAACTTACTTTCTATAAGATTTTTATCTTTTTCATTTAATGGAAACAATATCTCAAAGAGATAAACTTTATTATACTTATTAATATCTATATTGTCTAAGTTCTGCACATAAAAAACCTTTTTAAACTTCCCATTATGCGTTAAATAATAATCCCATCCGTTAGAAAAATAATAGGTTGCAATTATTAATGTGTCATCCTTATATATATCACCCTTATCTAACAGATAATCCGCAACCTCCCTATATGGATGGTATATAGTATGACTATCATCCCTAACCTTGGACATAGAAAGATTTCCGACAGTTACTATAAAAAATACAGTCAGCAAACAATATGCCGTATATCTATTAACCTCAATATTTGCATTCTGCTTTATATTACTAAAAATAAACTCGCTAATAATATAAATAACTTGTGCCACTATACATATAACCATAGGGGTTATATATAAAAAGTATCGGTTAACCCACATAGAAGACTCTTCATCATTACCTGTGGAATATATATATATCATAAGTATAGGTACAATAATTCCAAGACTTAATGCTAAGTCCAAGTATCTGTCTTTTAATAATTTTTTCTTGTAATATACCCCTGTAAACAATTTATATAACATACTTATTATTGCAAAAACAAACAATATAAATAAAATATAATAGTCTGATAAGAACCACACAAATAACAGCAGAACATCATGTATTGTAGGAATCTCTGTCCAGAAAACACCTCCATATATTGCAGACCATGAAATTGCAATATATGTGATCCATGGTATAAATATTATTCCGGCTATTACATATGACTGTAGATATTTCCATGTATAGTGTTTTTTAAAAAACAATACAGTTTCAAAAATAAACAGAGCAAAACATAACAAAGCTCCAAAATAATGGGTAAATGCTATAGCTAAAATAGAAAGAGCATAACTTATGGTCGTTTTTAGATTATTTTTCTTTTCCTCTTCCAGTCGAACTGTTAAAAAGTACATCAATATTGCTGAAAACGGAACAAGTAAACCATATGGTCTTGCTTGGTATGCTGCTGCCAAAATTAATGTGGATGAACAAACCGAAATAACTTCAGCTATTATTCCTACATATTTATTCCATGCCCTTCTTGCAAATACAGCTATAAAATAATGCCCTAATGCTACAAATATTATAGAGGGTAATTTTATCCAAAGTGTAAGTTTTGTTGCCCCTACAGGAATAAACTTACTCCAAAAATAAAATAGTATTGTGTATAAAGGTGCCGTTGAATGATCTTCAGTCATAATGTACTTAATGACATTTAGCAAAGAACCCTTATACATATAGCTCATAGTTGATGTATCATCAAGCCACAAAGATTTATCATCCGCATATATTAACATCAACATAAATCCCAGTAACGCTAAAAAAACATAAATAACATCTATCTTATATTTTTTTATAAACTTCAGTATATCCGACTTTTTTCTAAGTAATAATATTATTATTGCACTTAAAATAAAAAACTCCAATGCAAATATTATAATATTATCAAAACTTATATCATGCAAAACATCCGTATCCTGAAGCTTCACATCTATATGATTATCATTATCCGTATGATCACCATAAGAATCTATTACTGAATTATACCCGCCGTTAAGGCTTACATCAAAAATCCCGGTCCACTTATTTGCTCTAAACTCCAGATGCCTATCTGTTCCTTTTTTTATTTTAAGCTTTATACTGTTTGTAAGATTATCATCATCTCTCCAACTTTGCGTATTGTATAAATCCAACCAAGTTCCGTCTACGACCTTATATTTCAACTTTTTTTCTTCTCTTCTAACACCGTTAAATACTATAGCCGTACCTTGTGCTTTAGAATTTGATTTATTATACGCATTAATAACTACAGTATCTGACGGATATATAATATAGTTATTAAAAGAATAAGACATTGCACAAACCAGTATGCTGACAATAAAAGAAAATAATAATTTATTTTTTTCCTTTTTAAAAATAATATTTAAACATATAAATGTTATAATACTATAAATAACATATATCATTATATTACCATTGCTCCTTTAATCTTAAGATAACTGATTCTTTACCTTGTATTACCTATATAATAGTACTATGACATATGTATTTATATCAATGTAGAATTATATCACATATCCTATCTACATCCTGTAGATCCAAATCAGAATACAGTGGCAAACACAGGACATTATCGGAAACAAACTCTGCTACCGGAGTATTAAAGTGATCATATTTTCCTTTAAAACTGCTGAACTTATTTGTTAAAGGATAAAAGTATTTTCTTGCGGCAATATCATACTTGCTTAACTTTTCTAAAACAGTATCTCTATTATACTTACCTATAAATACAACAGGGTAATATGCATAATTCCTGTTCAATCCTTCTATTTCCGGAAATATTTCTATTCCGGATATACCTCTTAAATGGCTGTCATATCTCTCAGATGCAGCCTTTCTTTTAGCAACCGTATCCTCAATATGTCTTAGATTGCATAGCCCCATTGCCGCATGAAACTCACTAAGTTTTGCATTCATTCCCACTTCATCCGCCTCTTCACCTCCCGGACATAAACCGAAATCCCTAAGATGCCTGATCTTATCAGATAAAGTATCATCATTAAACACCAAAGCTCCACCCTCTACGGTATGAAATACCTTAGTAGCATGGAAGGAATACATAGATATGTCTCCATAAGCAGACATAGACTTTCCCTTATAATTTGCAGCAAATGTGTGCGCGGCATCGTATATAACCTTAAGATTATACTCCTTGGCTATAGTTTCTATATCCTCAACAGCACATGGTATACCGTATACATGAACAGCCAGTATCGCAGATGTTTTCTTTGTAATCATCTTTCTAAGCTTATCTGTATCAATAGTCCAGCGTTCCCTGTCTATATCACAAAAAACAGGTTCAAGACCGTTTCTGACTATTGCATTTGTAGTTGAAATAAATGTAAACGGTGTGGTTATAACTTCTCCTTCAAGCTCTAAAGCCTGCAATGCTATCTCCAGCGCCAAATGTCCATTAGCAAAAAGCTCTACTTCCCCTGCTTTTAAATAATTCTTTAAGTTTTCGGTCAATTCTTTGTGCTTTTGACCTGCATTCGTAAGCCACCTGCTCTCCCATAAATCAGTAAGTTCTTTTGTATATTCATCTATAGACGGAAGAGTTGATTTCGTAACCAATATCTTAGACATATTTCCTCCTTAACATGTACTGCTATTTCCATTTTACAAAAAATCTAATAAGTTTCTGATTCCTAAAAAACTTTCTATGTTTATTATAAAAATTATATACTCTATCTGGAATGCGTATTCTTCCAAACAGCAAAGGAATCTGGGCATTGGACTTATTCATATTTTTTTCTAAATCTAATTCTAACTCTAACTGCTCATCAACCTCTGGTACCTTTCCTGCTTTATTTAAAGTATATATGTATAGTGCAGCATGTGATGGATAAAACACATGTAATCTCTCTCCTTTTGATTTAAGTAAATCGCAAAATCCATTTCTTAATGAATATACCTCATGGCATTTCATTCCAACATAAAATACTTCTTCAACAGTTAATTTAATATATTCCGTTCCACGCACAGTGTTCCTCATATCCTTAGGTGCAGAATACACTTTATACCCTTCTTTTTTTAACCTATTTGCCTCTTTTACCCATCTTTTTTTTGAGATCTTCGGCATAGAATATGAGTCAGGTAAAAATAACACTACCTTATTAAGATCTCCCATCACTTTCAATTTATCAATACTTTTCTTATCAAGTTTGGTAGTCTTGGATGGATAATTTATTTCTATATCCTTATCCAGTCCCAAAAACTCCAAAACCCACGGAATATATCTTTGTGAAGAATACATATGTAGTATTCCCAAATAATATTGTGTTGCCTCTTTATGTGAAAATGGATGTGTAACAAAAATTTTTCCTTTTGTAGGATTAGGATATCGTGAACTTAATACTTCGTAATCTATACCCTCTGGATCTATAACTATAAAGTCTTTTACATTATAATTATGTAATATAAACTCATGGTTACTTTGAACCATTAAAATTATTTTGGCACCTAATTTCTCCTCCAATAATTCCTTTAAACTGCATAAAATCATAGTATAACCTATACCTGCATTACATAAAAAATAATAATTATCTTTGGAAAAATCTTCTTCTTGTAAAAGTAAATTAACTGAACTGCTATCAGAACTAATCATCTCCTTAACAGTTCCATCCCGATTAAAAATAGGAATTCTTATCCCATTGTTTCTTTGTCTTTTTCTTTGAAAATCAATCTGTAATTGACATTCTTCAAAAATCTTATCAGCAATAATATTATTTGTTTCTAAATTCAAATCTATTGCACTTTGTAAAAATGTATTTAAAAAACTTAATGCTGACTGGCTTGAACAAACTCCCTCTCCGGTTCTTCTATATACACTCATAGGTAAATCAATATAATAATATTTTCCTTTGGTAAGTAGGTAATAAAATTGTGCGAAATCAAACAAAATACTTTCTTTGTGCTTGATCTTGTCCATATCCAAAACATCTGTCCTTATTAACCTTGCTGATACATAGGGTATATAACCTCCATCTTTTATATTTCTAAAATCCCTAAAAGAAAATACACTTTTATTTCTCAAGATAGACTGTGTGCATATTCTTGTTTTATCTTCATACTCTCTTGTATCGTCATTATATGCAATATAGTACATATCATGTCCACAAAAGCTACAACCCGGGTGTTTTTCCATAGCATTAATTTGTAACTCAAGCTTTCTTTCGTCACACCAGTAATCGTCCCCCTCTAAAACAACAAAATACTTGGTATCCACTGACTTAAAAGCTCTCCATATATTATCCTGAGCTCCCATATTTTTCTCTGATATATATGCTTTTATAATATCCGGATATTTATTTTCATATTTCCTAATTATTTCTTGTGTACCATCTGTTGATGCATCATCAAAAATAGATACTTTATATTTATATTTTGTTTTTTGACCAATAACTGACTCTATAGCCTCTTTTAAATATTTGCTATAATTGTATGTAATAAGTAATACAGTACATATATTCTTCTCATCCATTTAAATTTTCTCCCCCTGACAAAAATAAAACTATAATTCATCTATTATTATTTGCTCATCAATATCATCCCTACAGAACATATCATTCATACAATATAAAAAGTATCCTCTATGAGTAGGATAGTATACATGTAAGTCTTTTCCTCTATCATAAAGCAAATCACAAAGTCCTGAACGCAAGGAATGAACTTCCCTACAATACAATCCTATTCTTAATGCTTCTTCTATTGTTAAATCAATATATCTACTTCCTTTTACTGTTCTTTGCGGGTCAACCACATTACTTACAGGTACTAATCCTTGTTTTTTAATATTATCAATCAATGACTCCCAAAACTCATCTCTTATAGGCATCATTGAAACAGCTTCAGGGCTTATCAAAGCAATTTTATCTATAGGTGCAATAGTTTCAATCTTCCTCTTCAAATCATCTGTTAATGCTGGATAAAATAATGGTCCTCTTACTTTATTATTAAATTCTAATCCAAAAAATTCATACAACCATGGCAAAAATTTTACGGTTGATATTTGAAATTTAACTGGAGCAAAAAAATCAGATAATTCAGGATGTAAACACGGATGTGCTGCATATATGGCTCCGGCTTTAGGATTTGTAGATAAGCTTTTTTCTATCTTATCTTTCATTATATCATTATCTATTATAATACAATCTCCTATATCATACATTTTTGCAATAATTTTATGCGTTTCTTTTAATATAAATATCACCTTTGAATCCAGTTTTTCTTCTAACTCTTTTCTAAGTGCCAAAGTTAACATAGTATCTCCCAAGCTGGCACAACAATAATAGTAATAAACTTCTTTATCTAAATTCAAATCCTGATATGATATCATTTCTATATCCTCCAATCCATAAGCACTTCTATAGCATCCACATCAAAAACAGGTATGCCTAACTTAGTTATTATACTTTTTCTCTCAGCATACATATTATCTATAAATATAGCTTTTTCTTTTTTCACATAATCTACTTTACTGTCCTTTGGCTTTAATAAAATCACCTTTTCAAACAAGCTCTCAGGTATATTATATTTTTTAAGGTCTTCATATATATCCGTTTCATGTTTTGTTATAAGAAATATCTTTTTACCTTTATTTTTACATTGATATAAAAATGAAACAGAAGGCAAATGAACTTTATTATTTATTATTAATGTATCATCAAAATCAAAGTATACATTATCATATTCATAATCTATTTTATATCTGGAAATAAGGCTTCTATCAAGCTTTATATGATACGGATTAACAAAAGCTTCCACCTCATATCCCAAAGCATCATACACACTTAAAAGTGCTAAATTCACTCCTCTTGCCCTTGTCATACACATGGTACCGGCACATCTCGTTGATACTTCCAGCAGTTTCAGCTTATTATCTTCACTTTCTTTAATCTGAAACCACCACAGACCTCTAAATTTAAGTTTTGAGTTTATTGTACTTGCTATATGTTTTATCTCGTCTGTAAGTTCCTCATCTTTTGCCGATACGGATATCCCTGCAAGAAGCCTGTCTCTTGAGCGTGGAAGTACAACTCTAAGTTCACCGTGCCTGTCTGTAAAACAGTCAACCGTCAATTCTTTGCCCGGCAAATATTCGGTTATGACATATTCACTTAAAACTATACTGTCCGTTATGTCATCTTGAGAGCGTATTAATTTTGCACCCACTGAACCCTGTCCTTTTTTAGGTTTGATAAATACCGGATATGTACCGGTCTGTTCATAAACTTTAGGGCAGAAACTTTCTTTTTCAAAAACTTCATAGGTTTTCTTTTTATCCCTGCACACCTCTGCAGTCCACCTATCCGCCACTATAATATCTGCTTTTATCCTATCTTTATTCTCAGCAAAAAAATCGGCAACCGTATCATGTGTCGGAAACACCACATCTATACTATTTTCTTCAATGATTTTATTAAACTCATCAAAGAAATTTTCCTCACTTATCATCGGAAGACCGCTAATATAATTTTTGAATACATATTCACCATGCTTATCTATAGATGAAGCACCATATAGTTCTATATTAACGCAGGTAGCCAGTGCATCATGTAATTCGACTGAATTCACTTCTCCTGCCGGAAAAACTAAAACTCCTATTTTTTTTGACATCACACTATTCTCCATTAATATTAAATTAATTGTTTTATCTTGCCAGCCATATATTCCATTTCTTCAATTGAGTATCTTTGATCTATCGGAAGAGGTATCAAATACTTCTCCAACCTATCTCCATACCCCCTATCCCTTTGTCCTATCCAGTATGTTGCAATATATATATTATCGTTGATCAACCTGGATTTAAGAGCATCTTTAATATGCATATCTTTTAACAATAATGGATATATCATAGCCGGATTGTCTTCATCTTTAATTTTAAAACAATTTATATTCTTAAAACAACTATGTAAGTACTTGAAGTTAGATATTCTTATTTTCTTACAATTCTCATAGCTGATTGATGATAGTAATTTTCGTGTTAATTTAGACATTAACTTTATATCTTCACCATCAATAATATCTTCATTATGTCTGTATGAATCGTACGCTTCACTTGCACTTTTATCAATTCTTTTCAAGAGATGCTCTGCTCTATTATATGAATAATCACCTTCCAATTCATCACTATAATCTAAATCTGTAAAAAGATACCCTCCATCAGGTACACCAAAGAATTTCCTTGAAGAATTGAATGCGTCTATACCTTTATCATCATGCTCAAAAAAAGCCTGTGCGTTATCAATTATCAGTTTTTTATACTTTTTCCTCATATGCTCTATTTGTTTAGAACATGTACCGAAATAGTTTGTATACAAAACATACAAACTTCTATCCAGTTCTGAACTTGGCAACATATCTTCATTTATCTCATAATATATAATATCACATCCCTCTGCTTCAAGGACTTCCCAAACAACAGGACATGTATATGCCGGAATCTGTATTGTTTTTATATTCTTCCTTCTTACAAGATATCTAAGACAGTTTCTTGCTGAGTTTAGCCTTATTGCATTTGAATATAACTCCTCACCTTTGTTAAGCTCAAGTTCAAAATATCCCCCTATTTCTTTCATTATTTTCAACCTCTACTCAAGTGAATATAATTCTAAAAACTCTTTGACTCTGTCAACACTATTAAACATTAGTGCATCAAGTATAGAAAGTCCTGCTACAAATTCATTGGAGAACTGATTATATAAAACATCATTCATCTTTATAAAACTCAACTCCAATCCATGCTCCATGAACTCTTTTTTATCATACAATTCTTTACCGCCTATAGGGTTAATATATTTTGTAGCATCCAGTCTCTTGCAAATATCTATAACTCTTTGTTCTCGAACGAGACTATCATCTTTATCCAAGTCCGAAGATATCAGTATTTCTGTATTAATGTTAAGATAATCACTGACTTGTCTTATAGAATTTTCAATAAACCTTGCAAGATTTACTTCTTCAAAATACAATATTTTTTTTACTAAATCAGATATCTCGTTAAAATAAGGAGCCTTCTTATATGCCATTTCAAAAGTTGAATATAACTTTTTCATAGGGTTGTATTTACCTTCACCGACCATTAGCTCAATTTCATTTATTTTTTTAAATGAACTTGAATTTTTCATGATAATATTAAATACTTTTGCTTCTCCATTGTATAGATATCTGTTTCTGTTAATCCATCCACCCTTTATATAATTAACATCATCATATATAACAAATCTATCAACAGCATTAATCAACTGCCAATAACCTAAGTATGGCAAGAAATAAGGCTGCATAATGCCAACTACCATAATCTCTCCTTTTTAAATCTATTTATACACCATTTAGCATGCAGTAAAAAAACTTTTTTATAATTACTCCATGAACTTCCCGGAAATCTAAGTATGGTTTTTATTCCAAGCTTAATAAATAGTTTCCATCTATACCTGTCATAGCTTACTATTCTTTTTAGTTTTCGGTATATATAACTTTCTATTTTCTCATTAATTTCATAATCTATCAAATATGAACCTACATTAGTATATATATTGGCAGTCATACTCTCACCGCTATCGGAATGTAGTCTATATGCAGCCATGATCTTGTCTAATCTATATATCCTGCCACGCACTGCCAACATTACTGCCAACGATCTGTCTGCAATCAATGTATGAAAATCAAGCAAAACACCCGGATCTTCCTCTTCCTTAAAAATATTTCTAAAGACAAGGGCTACCGGATGCCCCGGAAGCAAAATTCCTTTATAGTCCTTAAGACTATAGTCTCTGGCAGGAGATATCCAAGTCAAATACTGCTTATCGGCTAATGTCCCGTCCTCGTTAACTATCTCGATATCATGGCTGCAGGCTATGTAGTCTTCTTTTTCTTCCAAAAAGCGAAACTGTAACTCCAACTTATTACTGTTGGTCCAGTAATCATCACCTTCACAACCTGCTATATACTTACCCCTTGCAATCTTTAAAAGCTCGACCAGATTAGCCACCGCACCGATATTTTTTTCTCTTATAACGGGGATGACTATATCCGGATACAAAGCTGCATACTCAAGGATCACTTTTGCAGTTTGATCGGTTGAAGCATCATCTCCTACTATTAATTCAAATTTAAAAGTAGTTTTTTGCGAGATTATACTTTCCAAACAAGTTCGTATATACTTTTCATGATTATAACTTATAAGTAATACCGTGCATATTTTATTACCTGATCCCATTAATAATCCCCTTAATATAATAATTTATTTCTCTATCAATATTCTTTCATCAATATCGGTTCTTCTGAACATGCTGTTTAAAGAATATATAAAGTATGAACTGTGTGTAGGATAATACACATGTAAGTCCTTGCCCTTTGAAAAAATCAGATCACACAAACCGCTTCTGACAGAATGTACAGAATGACAGTTAAGACCTAAAATAACAGCCTCTTCCGATGTCAGATCTATGTATATACTGCCTTTGACCGTTTTTTCTTTCTTTATGACATTTGAAACTACTGTATATCCTTGTTCTTTTAATTCGTTTACGAGGTTTTCCCAAAAACGGTCGGATAAAGGCAGCATGGAAGTCGCTTCCGGACTTAACATTACAATATTATCCACTTTATCAAACTTACTTATCTTACTCTCTAATGTGTCTGTCATAGGAGGATAGTAGGTAGGTTCCTTAAGCTTCTCTCTATATTTAACCCCAAAGAATCTGTGTATCCAGGGTAAAAACCTCTCGGTAGAATCCTGATCATATATAGGTCTGAAAAAAGTCCACATCTCCGGGTGCAATGCCGGATGTGCGGCATAAATTTTACCGTTCATTATTTTTTTAGATAAATTCTTCTCTACAAGTTCCTGCATTTCTTTATCTTTAAGGATTATACAGTCTTTATCCTCGTACATTTTTGCTACAACTTCGTGAGTCTTTTTTAATATAAAAACAACCTTTTTTCCCAGTTTTTCTTCAAGAAGATCCCTTATACTTAAAGTTATCAGGGTATCTCCGAGTCCCGCACAACAATAATAATAATATTTATCGTTGCTAAGAT